>ERZ780014.199-NODE-199-length-30813-cov-7.02562_pt1 | contig 30813 bp, 31 predicted proteins | sample MGYA00511929_ERZ780014 | MGnify/ENA primary metagenome ERZ780014 (study PRJEB29588, sample SAMEA2155132) | human gut metagenome | biome: human gut; feature: human-associated habitat; material: faeces | place: Denmark | collected 2008/2010 ...
CCAAATGCGAAGCATTCCACATTGCTCCAAGGCTGTTTTTTGTGTTTTTGTTTTTGATTCCATTCACAATTCGGCAACAATGCATAATCTATACCAAGAAATTTTCCACTGAATTGTGTTACTTTTTGGTGTAGGTTTTGCAGAATGGTTTGATGGCGCAGTTGAGGCAGTCGGGCTTTTGGGCTTTGCACACATAGCGGCCGTGTAGCAGAATCCAGTGGTGCGCCTTCCATTGCTTGTCTTCGGGAATGTGTTTTGAAAGCGACTTTTCCACCTCTAAAGGTGTTTTGCCGTTGCTGAGCCCGATGCGGTTAGCCACACGGAACACATGCGTATCTACAGCGATAGCGGCTTTTCCGAACGCTTGTCCGAGCATCACGTTGGCGGTTTTACGCCCCACACCGGGGAGTCGGGTCATTTCTGCCATTGTATTCGGAATCTCGCCTCCAAACTCATTGACGAGCATTCTCGACATGTCCAGCAGGTGCTGGGCTTTGCTGTTGGGGTACGACACGCTTTTCACGAGTGGAAAAATGTCGTCGAACGATGCTTTTGCCATGGCTTCAGCCGTTGGGTATGCCGCAAATAGTGCAGGGGTGACCATGTTGATGCGTTTGTCGGTGCATTGAGCCGAAAGCATCACCGCCACCAGTAGCTCAAAATTGTTGCTGTAGTTGAGTTCTGTGCCAGGATTCGGGTTTTGCTCCTGCCAGTATGCCAAGCAGCCTTCATATCGTTCTTTTAGCGTCATTTCCTTAGATATGGTTTAAACGAAAAATGATGCAACTAATGTGCATCATTTCTCTGTATTGTTTGTTGTGAGCTGTCAGGATCCGAAAAGATAGTTCCCGACAGTTGTTAACTTCTATAAATTAGTGTGCTGCCTCAAATTCGTCGAGGAAGCGAACATCGTTTTCGCTAAACATGCGCAAGTCTTTCACCATATATTTCAAGTTGGTGATACGTTCGATACCCAACCCGAATGCGTAGCCGCTATACACGCTGCTGTCGATGCCGCTTGATTCAAGCACGTTAGGGTCAACCATGCCACAACCGAGAATTTCCACCCAGCCAGTGTGCTTACAGAATCCGCAACCTTCGCCACCACAAAGCATACATGATACGTCCATTTCGGCACTTGGCTCAGTGAATGGGAAGTAGCTTGGACGAAGACGGATTTTTGTGTCGGCACCGAAAAGTTCTTGTGCAAAGTTGAGGAGCACTTGCTTTAAGTCGGCAAAGCTCACATTCTTGTCGATGTACAATCCTTCAATCTGGTGGAAGAAGCAGTGTGCGCGAGCGGTAATTGCCTCGTTGCGATACACACGGCCTGGGCAGATGATGCGAATAGGCGGTTGCTTCTTTTCCATCGTGCGAACCTGCACAGAGCTGGTGTGGCTACGCAAAATGATGTTGCGCTTCACGTCTTTCTCGTCAGCGTTGATGAAGAATGTGTCTTGCATATCGCGAGCAGGGTGGTCGGCAGCAAAGTTGAGCGCGCTGAACACGTGCCAGTCGTCTTCTACTTCTGGACCATCAGCCAATGTGAAGCCAAGGCGTGCGAAGATATCAATGATTTCTTTGCGAACGAGAGAAATAGGGTGGCGTGTGCCAAGCTTTTCTGGCATGGCAGGGCGTGTGATATCTATCTTGTTGGCTTCTTTTGCTTGAGCTTTGAAACCTTCGCGAAGTTCGTTCAACTTATCAGTTGCGAGGTTCTTGAGTTCGTTTAATTTCTGGCCAAATTCCTTCTTTTGATCAGCTGGCACATTACGAAATTCGTTGAACAGGGCGGTCACTTCGCCCTTTTTGCTGAGATATTTGATTCTCAATGCTTCAAGTGCTTCTTCGTTGGCTGCTTGAAGTGCGTTGATTTGCTCTTTTAAAGCTTCAATTCTTTCGAGTAACATATATATTATTATAGTTTTCAACGCAAAATTACAAAAAATCCCTTAATCCGAAAAACTTTTGATAGTCTAATCCCCCACAGCTTATCAAAATTCAATATCTTTGCATTAATTATGCGTACAGATTATTCACAGCAATTCGAAAAGCGAGTTAAAGATTTTATCGTGCAGCACCACCTCATGAGTGGTGTTCGGCCTGTGTTGGTGACACTTAGTGGTGGTGCCGATTCTGTGGCACTTCTGCGTGTGCTGCTGGCCTTGGGCTACGACTGTAAGGCAGCGCACTGCAATTTCCATCTCCGTGGCGATGAGTCGAATCGCGATGAGGCTTTTGTGCGTGAGTTGTGCGCTCACTTGAATGTGCCGCTTTTTGTGAAAGACTTCGATGTGCCGGCGTATATGAGGAGCAAGGGTGTTTCGCTTGAAATGGCTTGCCGCGATTTGCGTTACGCATGGTTTAAGGTGCTGCTTCGCGAGCAGGATTGCGGAGTGATTGCTGTGGCACATCACCAGAAGGATAATGTGGAAACTTTTTTCATCAACGCCTTGAGAGGGTCGGGAATTGGTGGACTGTCGGGCATCGCTCCAAAAAACGAAGCTGTGGTGAGGCCATTGCTGTGCGTAACGAGGGGTGAAGTGCTTGAATATCTTGAAGATAACAGCCAAGATTATGTGACTGACTCCACTAACCAGAAAAATGATGTGAAGCGAAATAAGTTGAGAAACATCATTTTACCCACCATTGAGCAACATTTTCCTGGTGCTGGTGCACAACTGGGCAAAACGGTGCAGCAGGTGCGCTCGTGCGCTTCGCTTTATGATGAACTGATTGAGCAAGCACAGGCAGAAATCTGTGAGCAGAAAGATGATGTTCTGCTGGTGGATTGTGCCCGCTTGTTACGGTTTACAAATGCCAATACTTTACTTTTCGAAATTCTAAAACCCTATGGCTTCAATTATGCGCAATGCACCGATATTTTGAAGGCATTTGGCAGTGAACACGGAGTAGGCAAACACTTCTATTCCTCAACCTTTACTTTAACACTATTACGCAGAAAACTTGAAGTTTTTGTCAATAAAGTAAAACTTGAATGTGCGTACGGCATTAATTTGTGCGACAATTATATATCACAGCCAGTAAAAATGGAAGTGAAAAAAGTTTCGCGTACGCAACACGATTTGAAATCATGCAATGGTAAAGATGTAATTGCACTTTCATGTGATGTGGAAAATGCCAAAAATGTAGTGGTTCGCCATTGGAAAAATGGCGATAGATTTCGCCCATTCGGCATGAAAGGCAGCAAGCTTTTAAGCGACCTGTTTACAGACCTAAAATTGAGTGAGCGAGAAAAGCAGGAAGTGTGGGTGATGGAGGCTGATGGCGATATTATTTGGGTGATTGGCCACCGTGCATCTGCCTTGTATAAAGTTGGGGCTGATGATGATGCCTATTTTGTGGTATCGTTGTGCAAATAGCGCAACACTCTGTTGAGACTTGCTTCGCCTTTCAACAGCACTTTTTTGTCGGAATCAAGCAAATAAAATAGTGGGAGAGTGGGGAGCGAATACGTTTCGTTTTGCTCTATGTCCTGGTTTTTGTTCCAGCCATTTATGATGTAGGTGGGGAAGTTGCTGCTTTTCCATGCCTGCTCATCGTCAAGCGTGTAGATGCCCACGATTTCAAGGCGTTTTTCCGCCACCATACTTTTCAATATGGTGCAGGTGTCGAGCCTGTTTTTCACCTTTTCGCACGATTCGCAGTCGGGGTCGTTGAAATAGATGAGTGTGAGCGGCGCAGTGCTGTCGTAGATGTGGTGCGCGCTGCCATCTGTGGTTACATATTCTATATCAGCAGCTTGTGTGCCTATCTGATTCTTCAAAGCATCGGCGAGCAGCAGTTTCGGGCGCATTTTGTCGGTTTCCGACAATAGTTCGCTATCGCACACAGCCCTCAGCACTTCCACATATTTCGCTTCGTCGTGCGCTGTGCTCAGCGGATTGCCGAATGTGTATTCGGCCTGTTCGAGTGCTTGCAGCACCGCTTTTCTGTCGGTGAAGGCACACACTTGCGCGTGGCTATTTGCTATGCAAAAAGCCGCAATAATGGCGAATATGTGGTGCTTATTCATGAAATAACTGCGTTTATCTTGCAAATATAGGCAGAAAACGAGTAATTTTGTATTGTTAAAGCATTAAATAAATGAAAAAGATTGCAAAAACCAATGTCGCAAGGCTTCTCGATCAGGCGAAGATTTCATATTCGCTTGTGCCATACATTGTGGATGAGAACGACCTTAGCGCAGGACATATTGCGGAGCAACTTGGTGAAGACATAGAGCAAGTGTTTAAAACCTTGGTGCTGCGTGGCGATAAGACGGGGCACTTTGTGTGCGTGGTGCCTGGTGAAGATGAGGTGGACTTGAAGAAAGCCGCAAAAATTTCGGGCAACAAGAAAGCCGACTTGATTCCGATGAAGGAATTGCTGCCCACCACTGGTTATATTCGTGGTGGCTGTTCGCCAATAGGCATGAAAAAGACTTTCCCTAATTATTTCCACGAAACTTGCATTTTGTTCGACTACATTTATGTGAGTGCTGGCGTGCGTGGTTTGCAACTGAAAATCAATCCCGACGACCTTGTGAAATATGTGGGCGCAACTGTGTGCGACTTGGTTTCGGATAAATAATAAAGCTTGAATAAAAATGCGAAATACATTTGGTAATATATTGACGGTCACTACTTTCGGTGAATCGCACGGTGTGGCGATTTGTGGCGTGATTGATGGCTTCCCGGCTGGAGTAAAAATTGATTTCGATTTCATTCAGCGTCAGGTTTCACGTCGCCGTCCGGGGCAGTCGGCTATCACCACTTCACGCAATGAGGCTGATGAGGTGGAGATTCTTTCGGGCGTGTTCGAGGGTGTGAGTTTGGGCACTCCTATCGGCTTTATGATTAGGAACACCAACCAACATTCCTCAGACTATAGCGACATTGCCAAGTGCTACCGTCCGTCACATGCCGATTTCACTTATCAAACCAAGTATGGCATTCGTGACTATCGTGGCGGCGGACGCTCGTCGGCGCGCGAAACTGCCGCTCGTGTGGTGGCTGGTGCCTTTGCCATGCAAGCGTTGAAGCAACTGGGGATTGAGGTGACGGCTTACACTTCACAAGTGGCTTCAATAGCCGTGGAATCGTCCTATCAGTCGCTCGATTTGTCGGAAATAGACAACAATGCAGCGCGATGCCCCGACCAAGAAAAGGCCACTGACATGATTGCCGCCATTACCGATGCCAAGGCGAAAGGCGATACGCTTGGTGGCGTAGTGTCGTGTGTGATTAAGGGTGTGCCCGCTGGTATGGGCGAACCTGTTTTCTCGCGCCTCAATGCGCAACTGTCGATGGCTATGATGTCGATAAATGCGGCTAAGGGCGTGGAGTTTGGCTTAGGATTTGATTTTGTAAATCATCGTGGTAGCGAGGTGATTGACAGCTTCGTGAGTGATGGCGGAAAAGTGCGCACTACCACCAACTATTCGGGTGGCATACAGGGCGGTATCAGCAATGGTGAGGACATTTACTTTAATGTGGCGTTTAAGCCTGTGGCTACGCTTCTGCAAGATGTTCCCACTATCGACGTGCATGGAAATGCCACCGTGCTTCACGCTAAAGGCCGTCACGATCCATGCGTGGTGCCAAGGGCTGTGCCCATTGTCGAGGCGATGGCGGCGTTGGTGATTTTGGACAACTATTTGCTAAATCGTACCGCCAAGATTTGAAACAGCCTAAACTATATCGCACTTATTCCGACTTTTTGAATGAGCATTTCGCCTTTCGGGTGCAGAAATTGCCTATCGATGCAGGATTCACTTGTCCTAATCGTGATGGCACTAAAGGTGTGGGTGGCTGTATTTATTGCAACAACCAGTCGTTCAACACCTCTTACTGTAATTCGGCTTTGAGCGTGACGGAGCAACTGGAGCGTGGCAAGCGGTTTTTCTCAGGGAAATACGAGGGCATGAAGTTTCTCGCATATTTCCAGTCGCACACTGGCACACACGCCTCGTTGGAGCGGCTCAAGGCACTGTATGCCGACGCTGTTGCCGTTGATGATGTGGTGGGGATTGTGATTGCCACACGTCCCGATTGCGTGTCAAAAGAACTGCTGGACTATTTGCGAGAACTTCAGCAGCGTTGTTTTGTGATGCTTGAATATGGTGTGGAAACACTCCACGATAGCACCCTCCAGTTCATCAACCGCTGTCACGACGCTGCCACTTCTGTGGCAGCCATCAAGCTTACGCACGAATATGGCATACCGCAATGCGCCCACTTGATACTTGGCTTGCCGGGCGAGTCGCAGCGCGATATGCTCCATACTGTTGATGTAATATCCTCATTGCCAGTAGATGTGGTGAAATTCCACCAGCTGCAAGTGGTGAAAGGCACGGCACTTGAAAAAATGCTCAATTCTGGGCATATTGCCGACTTCCGATGCTTCACTTTAGATGAATATTTGGCGCTGTGTGCCGAAGTGGTGAAGCGGTTGTCGCCACAAATCGCCATTGAGCGATTCGTTTCGGAGTCGCCAGCCGACATTCTCGTCAGCCCGAAATGGGGCATCAAGCCCGATAAATTCAAGTCGATGCTTGAAAAATACCTCATTCAGCATCATATTTTTCAACAAAATTCATGAAAAACGCAAAAAATCGCCCAATAAGTGTTGGAATTTCAATTTCATTTCTTAAATTTGCAAAAGGAATAAGGGGTATTAGCTCATCTGGTAGAGCGCAACACTGGCAGTGTTGAGGTAAGCGGTTCGAGTCCGCTATACTCCACAACAAAAAAACGCGACCCACTCCAGGCTGCGTTTTTTTGTCATATATGTTCCGTAAGTATTAACGCTCGATAGCCTCTTTGATGCAGTCCACGATGTAGCGAACATCATCGTCAGTCACGCAAGGACCAGTAGGCAGGCACATACCTATTTTGAAAATGGCTTCGCTCACACCGTTGGTGTAGGCTGGTGCGTTTTGGTAAATAGGCTGCTTGTGCATAGGTTTCCACACAGGGCGTGCTTCAATCAGTGCTTTGTCAAGCCAAATGCGCATCGCTTCCACATTCCTGTTAGGCTGACACTCGGTGGTGATGGGCTTGGCGATATGCACCACGCCGGCAGCACCGCCCACTGCGCCTGTAACGGCTTTGCTATAGGCTTTATCTTCACCTTTCACACGCAATTCTGGATCGATGGTAATGGCAGTCAGCCAGAAGTTGGAATCGTATTTCCCGCAGGTTGGCTGGGTGTGCACGTGTATCCCCTCCACATCCTTCAGCAGTTCCTCATATAGTGCCTGAGCGTGACGGTGGTGAGCCAAATGCTTGTCAGCAATCGTCATCTGCCCACGGCCTATGCCAGCGCAAATATTGCTCATGCGGTAGTTGAACCCAATCTTCTCGTGCTGATAGTAGGGATAACTCTCGCGATACTGTGTGGCATACATCATAATCTCACGCCATTGCTCATCGCTGTTCGTGATCATAGCACCGCCGCCGCTGGTGGTAATCATCTTATTGCCATTAAACGACAATATGCCCAAGTGACCGAATGTGCCGAGCATTTGCCCTTTATATTTCGATCCAAATCCTTCAGCCGCGTCTTCAATTACAGGTATCTCGTATCGATTGGCAATCTCCATGATGCGGTCGCAATCGTAGGGCATACCGTACAGTGCCACAGGAACAATCGCCTTTGGCTTACGCCCGGTTTTCGCAATTCTGTCCACAATTGCCTTTTCAAGCAAATCTGGGTCCATATTCCAAGTGTCGGGCTCCGAATCCACAAAAACAGGAGTGGCGCCTAAATATGTGATAGGGTGTGATGAGGCGCAAAAGGTGAACGATTGAACGATCACCTCGTCGCCAGCTTCCACGCCACACTCCACCAATGCAAGGTGAACGGCAGCCGTGCCAGAGGCAAGTGCCACAATACGCTTGTTTTCACCAATAAACTCCTCAAGAGCCTTTTCAAACCCATCGACATTCGGCCCCAAAGGCACAACCCAATTGGTATCAAAAGCCTCTTTCACATATTTCTGCTCCATGCCCTCATCCGACATGTGCGCCAAACACAAATAAATTCTTTTCCTATCCTTCATCGTGAAGAAATTATATATATCAAATTCGTAATTATTTTTTTATGAACAAATAGAGTTTAGATGAGAGGAAAATCATCACTCATAAGGTCACTTTTCTTGGTAATGACAACTTCGTCATACATTATCATCACAATATCCTCTTCATATTCCCCAACAATACTTTTGTTCTCAATTCCGTGAATGTTGTTGAGTATGAGTTTGATGAAATCAACGCCTGCACCATAGGCATGGAGATAAGCTCCACCAAATCGGGGGTTAATTTCATTGAGATAATATTCTCCGTCCTTCATAAAGAAATCCATGTCGCAGGGGCCATTTAATTCCAACACAGAGCATACTTCCTCTATGAAATCGAATAGTTTTTGGTCCTTGAATGAGATAGTCTTATTTGCTCCGCCCACACGAGTCTCTATTTTCTTTTTAGTGAAGGATGCTACAGGTTTGTGGCTGATGCAGTCGACATACACATCGGCATCGCAGTCGCCTCCTGTCATCAACTCTTGAATAATGTAGGTGAATTTGCCATCTTTAAACTTAGCTTCAGCCTCTTCCCAGGAGTTTACCTTTCCTATACCTACACTGCCACTGCCGTTGATAGGCTTCATAAACACTGGGAAGCTTATCTCGCCTTTTTCCAGTCCGTTTTTAAATCCCTCTAATGAGTTGTAAGTGAGTATTGTTCTTACACCTTTATCATGAAGATACTTGAACATTTCATATTTGTCATAACATAGGCGAGCTGTCCAGTCGGCTGGGCACAAAGGAAGTATGCCTTTTGATAGCAAGTCTTCTCTATTTTTTGCCAGTATCTCAATCTCTGGATCAATTAATGTAGTTATGGCCTTTACTTTGCTTTTTTCGCAAATATCTAAAACATGCTCATAATATGAGGGATCATCAATCCTTGGCACAAGATATGTTTCATCGGCCATGAATAATGCTGGTGCAACAGGGCTCATATCTGTTGCCACAATTTTACCACAACCGTTCATCGATTTGCGGAAGTCTTTAAGTAGGGTCGCTCTTCGACCACAACTACAAAACATGATATTATCCATTGTTTTGTCTCAATTATATATTTGTTATTTAAATTTATTCTTTACTATATGCTCTTGCGCTGTCCATTTTTCGCGAATCAGCTCAAAACTATCTTCATTTTTGACATAGATGTTGGGTATGTATCTAATAAACATAGGACTTAAACACATCGTGTATGCCCCAACATTGTTGTAAACAATTCTATCGCCAACGCTTAGCAATGGTTTGTCTTTTAATGTGTGCATACGGTCGTATTCAAGGCATGTGCAACCACTTACAATTTGTTCCTTTGCTATATCACGATTTTTGTTGTAGTCCACAGTTTCGCATAGATATGTGCTCTTTTTGAAAAATGGGTCAATGTCGTTTCTGCTACCATTTGTAGTTATAAACCAGAGTTCCTTTTCCACATGCTTCACATCAATCACTTCACTTATAAATGAGAAGCATGATGCCACAAGAGCATTTCCTGGCTCAACGATTACGCATAAATTTTGCATCTCAAATTTTGACAATACTTCGTAAAACGCATCGCTATATTGTTGGTAAGTGGGTTTATTTGGGAATATTCCGAAAAATCCACCGCCCACATCTAAATAATTGATGCTTAAGCCATACTTCTTAATGGTCAGACAAGCATACTCTATGGATTTTTTATAGAATCTTACGCTTCTACTGTGGGTGGTCCTGTGAATATGTAGTCCTGCCAACTCCACGTTGTCTATTTGTTCGATGAATGAAAGTGCATCTTTCAGTTCTTCAGTTTCATCAGAAAAACCAAATCTGCTGTTGTCATTTTCACCGTCGGCATCTTCTGGTGAGACGTGCGATATATTGATATTTACGCGTAGCCCAACATTGTATTTTTTATCATGGGGTAGTTCCTTAAGCCATGAAAGTTCTCTTTTCGTTTCAATATTTACTATCGCACCATGAAGGATAGCATCTATAAATGTTTCTTTCGACTTCAAAGGGCCATTGTAGATGATGTTGCCTTTGCTGAATCCACATGCCAGTGCCAGTTCGTATTCGTCAGAAGAAACAACCTCGGCATAAGCACCTAATTTTCCTACACACTTTAGACAGAAAGGAACAGAGTTGGTTTTTACTGAATATCCAACTATTGAGTTCCCGAACTTGGAGTTTAAAGCCTCTTGAAATCCACAAACACTTCTTTCTAATTCCTTGGGGTCAAGAATAAAGCAAGGAGTGCTTAAATCATTAATTTTTTCCATTAAATAGGGGCGTTGTGAACTGCTTGTTCTCTACGTTATCGTTTTCTATGTCTTTGCGCAATACCACTTTTTTAGCTGTGGTCCAAACTACTTTCACATCAGTAATGAAAGAGATGTGGTCAACATACCAGACATCGAGTTCAAATTTCTTTGTCCAACTTAAATTGTTTCGACCATGACACTGTGCCCAACCCGTGATGCCAGGCCGCACGTCGTGTCGCCGCGATTGTTCTGCGCTGTATAATGGCAAATATTGCATTAAAAGTGGGCGAGGACCAATAATTGCCATATCGCCTTTCAGTACATTTATTAATTGTGGCAATTCGTCAATACTTGTGTTTCTGACGAATCGACCGAATTTAGTTATCCGTTGTACATCTGGTAATAGTTTGCCATCAGACCCTTTCTTCTCGTTCATAGTTTTAAACTTGATAATCTTGAATGGCTTGCCCTTGTATCCGGGTCGCTCCTGTAAGAAAAATGCACCCGCTCCCTCATTGAAAATCAGCAGCAGAATGGTCACAATCAACAGAAATGGCCAAATTATCAATAGCACGCAAAGCACTACGAAAAAATCAATTATGCGTTTAAAAAAATGCTTATACATATATTATTTAATGAGAAGGTATTATTTCATTAGCGAATGAATGCAATTATGAAAACACCTCTTTTAATATCTCTTTCGTATCATCACCAAATAATGGTCCATTATTGAGTTGGTGAAAGTCAATTTCTCCAAAATGAAGATTTGCTTCAATTAAAATCGGCAGGTCATATTCATTAAGAGCGATGTCCCACGACACTAATCTAAAGTGTGGTAAAAGTTTTGCTTGTTGTGTGACAAGTTCTTTGATTTTCTCAAAATTGGGTATAATAAAATCTTTAAACTCTATTCCACTAGTTGGGTGCTTTTGAAATTTGATGCCTTTGGCACTATATGCAGTTTCTTTTAGTTGGCCATTATCATAAACGCCAACGGTAATACCACCACTGCTAGCGTTGTCTACTTTTGCCCCATTGATTCCCATACGTAGGATGGTTGAGTATATTTTCACATTTCCATCTTTCTTTAATAGGGAGAGCATGCGAATAGTATTTACAGAACTACTATTGATTTTTGACAATGTTTCGCTTTGTTGGAGTCCTTCTTGAATTACAACGTCATGTGATTTCGATGATAGGATTTCTTGTAATTGCTTTTCTGTAATTGCTGAATTGTCAATAAAGGTGATTCCATGTCCACCTTCTGACTCTGTGGCCCGTTTTACGAAGCAAGTATTGAATTTTGCCGACAGTTTTGCTGCTTCTGCGACAGAAATTAAGCAATCATTTTGGTCATACCAAAATCCGTTCATGCTATAAGCTATCAATTTAGGTTGTTGTACACCGCAAAACATCCTTTTATAGTAACATTTGTGGTCTATATATTTAGCTCTCTCCCAATCATTGAAATATGGGTCGATGTAAGCATAATATAATGGATCGCTCATATATAATGGTGAGAAAACTCCCGTCGCAGAATAATAGAACTCATGACAACAATAATTAATATTCGAACCGAAAACATTTCGGATTTCTTTCTTTTGACTGTTTGTCAGCGTTTTTCGATTCAATGATTTTAGGCAATTTTTGAAGTATTTTGTCCAATAGTGATATTGTCTTTTCTTTCTATAAAAAAGTAAATATTTTTTGCAAGTGTTTTCTAAAAAATTGAAAATATTCATTTTGAGGAAATTATTTTTGTGATTTTTTCGTAATAGCAGTTACTACCAAGGTACTCCAATAGTTCGTAGTCTGGGTTGTGATTTCCTTCAATTAGTTCAACTCCATTTTGAGTAATCGCCACGTCCCAACCGATAAACCCAATTTGAGGGATGTGCTCCGCTGCATCACAACTTACTTTTATGACTTTGTCCCAATTTGGAATTTGATAGCCAAGCATAACTATATTAGTTCCTGGATGTATAATATGATTTTCGCCAGCTTTGGATTTACCTCTTGAGCATACAATGCCAGTTTGTAAATCTACTTCATATATCGAACCGCCTTGAGCATAATTATCAACCACAGAATCACCAACGCCAGCACGGAGTATAGCTTTTATTACATGAGCTTTCCCCTTTTTATCGAGAATAGTGTGAGTGCGAATTGTATTTACAGAAGTATTTCCAAACACCATTCTCTCATTTTGCTTAATAACCTCTTCAATTATTACATTTTCTGCTTTTAGTTCCTTATATATTTTTGAGAGATCTGTATTGGGAGTGTCAGACAATACAAATTTACGAATGCCTCCACCTTCCACTCCATTTATTGGTTTTATAATCACAGAGGTGTGGCTTTTTATGAAACTAATAACGCTTTCTTCCGAGGCTTGATTAATATCTAACCAATCTCTATGAACAAATTCTTTAAAGTAATTGTTGAAGTCTTGCTTTTCGTTCAGAATGTGAATGTATTCTTTTTTGTTAAGTTGGTCAAATAGCTTTACTATTCGATTGTAGGTTAAACATTTTTTTCGTTCTGCGTGGCTTTTTCTCCAGAACTCACCTATCACATATTGTCTTATCAAGCATCTGTGACTTATTACAGCACAAATGTAATCGAAATACAAATATGCTTTACAGATACCTTGTGTATGAGAAACATGGTTAAGTCCTTTCTGTACTTTCTTTATGTATTCTATGTATTTGTTCATTGTAAGCAATTCAATACCAAAGGATTATTCTTCGTAATCTTCTTTTCTGCCCCATAGTTGTGCCATGGGTTCAGTTTCCATTTCGTGTTTAAAGTCGCGAAGCTGGTCAAGATAGCTGTATTTTGGGCGATATGACGGGAAGTCGCCAAAAGTCTTACTCATGTCAAAGGCATTTTCAAGTGGGTCGGGCTTGTTTGGCACATAGATAACCTCTGATGGATTGTCCTTTGGAGAGAACACCTCCACAATACCCTTGATTTGCTCCTCAAGTGTCACTTGCCATCCGTTACCCAAATTATAGCATCCACCTTCTTTGTCGCTTTCAACGCAGGCCTGAACCATGCGCACGAAATCTTTGATATACACCATTTCTTTCGCTTTCTTACAGTTGCCCCATATCTCAATAGGCAAACTTTTGCTTGCTCTGTCCATTAGCATACGGAATGGCATCATTCTGCGTTTAAAGTCGGCATAATGATATGCGTTTGGATGATACTGATAAATGGTGAAAAAGCGAAGAGCAAAGAAATGAATGCCATATTCAGCTCTGTAGTGTTCCATCAAGTCGACAGCTGCGTTTTTAGCAATCGTGTAGATAGCATGATCCCCAGTGAGAGGGAAGTGGCGAGGAGCATCACACGGTATCACCATACCATTGTTGTGATATTTTGCCATATCTGAAGGTGTTTGTGGAAATACGATCTTCTTGCAGTTCACTGTTCGCATCCAGTTCAGCACATTCAGAGTGCCGATAGTGATGCTTTCAAACAAATCAATGGGGTCGAAAGCATATCGGCTGGGAAGTGAACTCGCAAAATGCGCCACAGCATATATGTCATCTTTCGGAAGAATATCAAAGGCCTTAGGGTCTTTAATATCAACGCTGTAGTACGACATTCCACGGTCGGAAAAAAAGTTATTATCATTTTTTCTGTGGCCTACAGCAATCACATCATATCCCTGCTCCTTCATGTGAACAGAAATATACGCGCCTAAATTGCCAGTGGCTCCAAAAACAACTATTTTCTTCATATTCATTTTTTTAGTTATATCCATTGAAAGGCTCCATTGTGGCATTGCCTTCTTGGGTAATACCGTCGCGATTGAGCACGGTTTTTATTGTGCTGATAATTATTTTTATGTCGGTCAGAAAAGAGCAGTTATCCACGTACCACACATCGAGCTTAAATCTTTCTGTCCATGAAATACCATTTCTGCCGTGGCACTGTGCCCAACCTGTGATACCAGGGCGCACATTATGTCGGCGGGATTGCTCGGCACTGTATAGTGGAAGATAATGCACACGCAATGGACGAGGACCAATCAGAGCCATGTCGCCCTTTAGCACATTGATGAGCTGAGGTAACTCGTCGATAGAAGTGGAACGCACAAATTTGCCAACTTTTGTCAAACGCACACTATCAGGCAAGAGATTGCCATCGTCATCACGTTCATCAGTCATTGTCTTATACTTGATAATTTTAAAAATCCTCCCATTTAACCCTGGACGTTCTTGCAAGAAAAAAGCCCCAGCCCCCTTATTTGCAATTGTGAGCCAAATGTAGATGACCAGAAGAATTGGCCAAATCACAAGAAGCGCAACAAGTGCTATGCTGAAATCAATTATCCGTTTAAAGCAATGCTGATACATTCTTTGTCAAATTTCTATAGTTCCACAACTGGCGCATTCTGCCACTCAATCAACTTGTCGGCTGATTTAAGGCTTTGAAATTCATAGGCTGTAATGAGTTTACTCATTTTGTTGAAAGCGTTTTTTTTGCCTAGATTCGATTTGATGTGCCGTTTGTAGCGATTAAAGAACGTTCCAGATTCTTTGAAGTAGTCTTCAAATTCCTTCTTTGTCAACATTCTTTCGCTTTCGGGAATAAGGTCGTCAATGTGGAAATAAGTCATGGCATAGAGGCTATTTTTCATTTCCTTTTTCACAAACCATAGAGGGAAAAAGCGGAAATAACCTCCTCCAGAATAAGCAATATCTTTACCTGATATATGGGTAGTGCATATTGGAAATTCCTTGATTTTAACGCCACCGCATTTTACTATCGAAGGTGCTTTTTGCCCGAAATTTGCAAATCCACCAAAATCGCGAGTTGCTGGAAAAATTGAAGCGTCGCGCTCAATTCCACATTCAGCTAAAATTTCAAAAGCCCACTTATTACTGTTTCCGATGGAGAAGGCGGGTGCTCTGTAGCTAAGCACTTTTTCTCCGATACATTGCTCCAATGCGTCAATCGCTCTAATGGTATCTGTGCGAAATTCTTCTTCAGTTAATTTTGTAATCCAAACATGCTGGTCGGAATGGCAGCCTATTTCATGGCCTTTATCAGCAATTCTTCTAACCACTTCAGGGAATTCTCGTGCCATTCCTCCCAAACAGAAAAATGTCGCTTTTTTCTGTTCTCTCTCCAATTTGTCGAGAATCTGATTTAGATAGAGATCGAAAGCTTGATATTTTTCTTGTCGGCTTCCAAAATAGTTCTTCTCAAGAAACCATTCCTCAATATCAAACGTAAGTATATTCATTGTTTTCTTATGTATTTGTTGATTGTAAAAATCATAGGGATGCACACAATCATAGTTATTATAAATGCAATTGCAGATAGAGCTCCCGATTCAGAAACATCAGTCATGGGATGCAACGCCTTGCCGATTAGGATAATCACGACACCCTTAATCGGAATATGGAGGCACATTATATCAAGACTGTTTTTACCACACCACGATAGTGAATTTGTGATAAACTTAGGCATATGCAGATTAGCAAGAAGCATACTAAATATAATCAGCGCAAAGCAACCAATAAAAGCGCGAAAAATAAACACGTAGATCTCGCATTGGTATGAACTCGACCCCATGGAACACTCTCGGAAAAAGACAGACAGATAATAAAGAATAGCCGTAAGCACCACTGTGGTAGCGACTGCGCTTATTTTATTCTGATTCACTTTTGCGAGAAGCAGCTCGTGGCTGTAATGCTTGTGGATAATGTTGGCAATTCCATAGAATGGCAATGCATAGAATGCCGCATCAAGATTCCATGGAAGTGTAAACATATAGCTCTCGCCAAAGATTGATGCCATGATGGAGTTGAAAACAGCAAATGCGATACATAGAGCAATTGCTGCAATATCTCCCGCCTTGCAAATGTAATAATAGATAATCTCCACTGCAAAAAGACAAGGGATAAACCATAATGCAGAGTTGTGTACTAAAAACTCTCCAGAACCTTGGGCTATCACAGTTTGCAGTAATGGCATAAAGTAACTTTCCACATTACTATGGGTGAGGTATCTGAATATGGCCCAAATAGCCCATGTTGATACAGAATAAATGAGATATGGAATGATTAATCGCCTAAATCTCTTTTTTAGGAAATCCTTAAATGAATGATATTTGACGCTATTGAACAAATACCCCGACATGAAGAAGAAAAGTGGCATGTGGAACGCATAAATAAAACGATGTGTCCACCCCACGAGAAGGATATGCGCCCACACCACAAGAAGTATGCCAATTCCCTTTGTGATGTCGATATATTCGTATCTATTTGCCGATTTTGTCATATCTGTTTCGATTTCTTGAAATCTGGGTTGAATAGTTTTTTGATATTGTTGAATGTGCCACTGATAAAAGGCACGGGGTCGGTAGCAGAACTCATGTCTTGGTATCGAATGTTTTTTCCGAAAAATTTAAACCAACAGGGTTTAGTGTGCCATTTGTTGTCAGAATTTTTCCACCACAGAATATCAAGCCCCAAATGGCGGAGAATCATGCCTTCTTTAAATGAATACTTATTTTGTGGTATGCCAAGAGCATCATTTACAAGAATTTCACCCCAATCCACGCCTGCAACGATAGCATTTTTAAGCAAGCAGGAAGTCGGGGATTAATCTCCATTATAAGAAGTTCGCCTGTATCGGGATCCTCAATCGTGTCGAAATCTGCAAAGCCAATCCAATTCAAATCCTTAAGCACCTGATGACAGATTTTGATAATCTCGTCATTTTTTATCGACACTGCACAGCAATTTGATCCTGCCTTATTGGGATACCAACGCAACTTTTGCATCACAGAACTTGCCACGAGCTCTTGCCGTTCGTTCACATATAATTGCACCTTCACTTGTCGTCCGCCTGGCTTGATGAATTGTTGGAGATGATAATCACCGTAAGTGGCATGTAGTGTGGGATAGGATGATACAAATTCATCGTAATTATTCACCAATATCATGCCTCTGCCTCCAGTTGTGCAGTTTGGCTTAAGCATAGCAGGGAATTTGAAGTTCTTGACATCTACAGAGTCATGTGGTGTTTTGGAAAGGTCTATTGTGGTCGGGTGTGGGTAGCCATTGTTTCGACAAAGTGTCATCAAGCGATTTTTGTCATATCCATTGATGAAATTCTTGAATGATGGCGTTTTCACATTTTGTGCCTCAAATAAGTTTTTATATTTGCTTAGAATAATTGCAGAGTCGTCACCCATCGGCAGAATCACCTGAATGCGTTCCGAAGATACGATGTTTAAGATTTGGTTGATATATTCGTTTTCACTTAAAGGCTCGTATCGATATACCCTGTTCACATATCGTGATTTATCCCCATAGTTTGGATGTACGCCAGTGAGAATGACAATTGTGTGCCTAGCAATGTGCAAAGAAGGCAAAATCGCCAAACTCTGGGTACCTGCTCCTAATAGAAGAATATTAGCCATTAATGGAGTTGCTTGTTGATGATTTCGTTGCGATGGGCTGCCAATCTGCGGAGCAGTTCTTTTTGCTCATATTTCTCCTCCACTTGCTTTCTTGCCTCTATACCCATTTCCTTTAGTTTATCAGGGTTGTTGATATAGAATTTCATCGCATCTACTACACAGACCACTTCCTTTGCGTGAACAGTGATACCTGTCACCATGTTTTCGTGGGTGTCGATTTGACCAGGCACATCCGTTACTATGCCAGGAAGTTGCATAGCCGCAGCCTCAATAACCACAAGGCCGAATCCCTCGCGATAGCTTAATGAACAGAAAACATCCATTGCGCTATAATATTTTGAAACATCTTCACGTGGAACACGCCCCACAAAAATCACTTCAGGGCACTGGTGCGCCCATTCAAAAAGTTCTTTGTCTATGGTTTCCACATTGTCGTTGGCCCCAACCATCATTAATCGTGTGGATTTGTCGGTTTTATTTAATTCACGGAATGCGGCAAACAGCTCGTTGTGTCCTTTGTCGCGTGTGATTCTGCCACACCAACCAAATACGACAGCATCAGAGGGTATGTTGTATTGTTCACGCACCTGTTTCCGCCAAGTGGCACGATTCTCCAATTTATAATTGTCTAAATTCACACCACATGCACTTCCGTTCCAAATCACTTGCGATTTTTCAGGTTTGTACACTTTATGCTTCACTGCCTCGTTGTAGATAGAAAAGCTTTCGGTTTCGATATGTGTGGAAAGTCCACAGATGAGCAGCTCATCGGCATGAAGAAGCATTCGTTTTAATCCTTTAAGCGCAACAAACATCATTCCCCATTGGCAGTATAATCGACATTTGATTCCTGCCATCTTAGCGGCAATAGGAGCATAAGTGCCAGCATTTTTTGTGGAATACTGCACAATATCAAACTTCTCACGTTTGAAAATTTTATACAAATGATAAATTGCTTTAAAACCATCAAGCGAGATACCTCTATGCATTTTCACAGGGATATAATGAATATGCTCGTTGGTGTATTGCAGCAGTTCGTCACTGGGGTCGCTAATGAAAGTCACATCGTAGTTTTCTTTTTCTACCAGATAGTAAGTGAGGTCGAGCAGAAAAGCTTCTATCGTACCAGCAAGTGTTGTAACAAAACAAATTTTCTTTCTCATATATTGGGAAGATTAGGTTAGCGATTGTGTAATCTTTTATAGAGCCATTGTGGCATGATATAAAGGATAATAGGCTTTAAGCAATACATGTAGTACCAAAAAGGCAAATTTAGCATTTTGCAGGCAAGGTACTTAACGTAGGCTTCATTGCGGCGGCTTATCCAGTTGCGACGAGCGTAAGCATTTCGGTCGTCGCGCATATTATATAGCGGCTCATTTAGCATATAGCCACGGAATCCTTTTTCATACATCTTTAGCCATAGGTGGTAGTCCTCCTGTCGCAAAAGTTTACCCGACACACTATATCCTCCTACGGTCTTATATGCAGATGTGCGAATCATGCATGGTGCATGATTGAATGGCACGCCTTTTGGATAGTCGGATGGTTTGGGTTCTCCGCTTGCCATTCCAGTTCTAAAGATACCCATTTCGTCGAAATGATGCATCGTGGTGGATACTATTGCATATTCAGGGTGCTCGTCAAGAAATTTGATTTCTTTTTCAAATCTTGTGGGGTGGCATGTGTCATCACCGTCCATGCGTGCACAGAATTCAGTATCAGCATATTCAAGGCAATGATTTAGCGTGTAGTTCAGCCCCATGTTGTTCTCATTTTTGATGACAATCACATTTTCGTGTTTTTTTGCATTTTCTTCAGCAATCTTCAACGTGTCATCTTTTGACCCATCGTCGCAAAGAATGATTTTAAATCCTTGATACGTTTGGACATAAAGAGAGTCGAGTGCTTCCTGAAGTGTGGGAGCACAATTGTATATACCCATTAACACAGAGATTCTATAATCCTTCATAATATACCGTTTAGTTACCAAAGTGAAATAATCCGTAGTAAACAAATTCCATAAACAAAGTAAAATACAAATGATATGCCATTACTTTGCCAAACTTCAAGTATTTGTCGGATCTGTTCTCAACATTTAGGTATGGATAGATTAGGACAATAGGGTAAAGCAACCAGCTTAAATATGCAATTCTATTATTGAATGCCGCATACATACACAATAGCCAAACAGCATTCGTGAGTGTGTATAGATGTATGAGCGCAGAATATATTTTTGATTTAAACCCTCGGTTTATCTCATAATAAAAACCGATAAGTACAGGTATGGCTGAGTAAACAATAAAGTCGGGACGGAAACCAATGTGTGCTGTTGATGTTTGTTCGTCTGCTAATAGGTAAGCGGCTCCTCGCTCATCTGTGAATCCACTGAAAAGGTTTTGAAAATAGGTGATATGGGCAAACGATATAATCAAGCAGAATACCCAAAATACATAATATATTTTAGCGTTTTTCACCAGTGATGTGATGACTAATGCCGCTACAGGCAGTTGCATACTGTGGTGAAATCCCAAAGAAATTAGAGCGAGGGTGAAACATATAGTTTTTTTGTCAAGATAGCCCATTGCCATAATAAATATGGCTGCTGCGGCACCTGCCTTAATGCCATTTGTAGCATAACTAAATGTAGAAAACGCTGCCAGGAACACTAAATAAGCAGGGAGGGTATGGTTTGGTATAATCCGCTGAATACCAATATATGAGCACCCAAAATATATTCCAGATATCAAAATGAAAAACAGTGTTATACCCAAATCGTAGCAATACCAATACGCAAACAAGTTATCAAACAGCAAGTTTTCTGCATTCCAATCAAAAATGAATTTTTCGCCTAAATATCTAACGTAGTGGTCGGCATAGCCAGCCATATCCACAAAATACTTACCACTAATTGGACGTGTTCCAATGATGAGTGTGAGAAGTGTGACTATTATGAAATCTCTACTACCACTACTGGGATATTGATAGTTTCTTATGCCATAATTTCTTTTGTATTTTCGCACGATTCGCAAAGAAAATATGGCTACTAATATAAGATAAACCGGGCTGTAATATGCCGCAATACTGTTGAACATTTTATCTTTGTATGATTTTTCTTAACCAACTTAGACTATTTTCTCCAAAATATCTGTGTATTCTGCGAGTAGTCCAAGAAATGATCGGGTTTCGTTTTTTCTCCCACGTTTTGGTGTACCAGTGAATGCTGTGAGTGTTGTCGGTGATAGATAGCACAGCCGTGTTGTCGTTTAGTGGGTTGAAATATTCGCGAGGATAAATCCACACATCACCTACGCTTTGAAGTTCGTTTGTGTTCTTCATTCCAAGACCTTGAAGTACTTTGGTTGTGTGCGTAACCACTGTGATGTTGTTCAGTTTGCCTTCTGGTGTTAAGTAATGTAAGGGAGCATAATGGTCAAGGACCTCTTTATAAAGTGTCATGCCAGAAGTGGCTCCCAACCCAAGTCCTGGTGCTACCAGAGGGGCAATTGATTCATTAGGACTATCCACCTCGATACCCATAAATGGTCCTCTTTCCAAGATGTCGTCAAATGGTTTGATTACTTCCACATCGGTGTCGAAATAAATACCGCCGAAGTGGTAGATAATCCAAAAGCGCGCATAATCGCTTACGAAGGCGTATTTTTTCGCCTCGTAGGCTTCTGCGGTGTAGGGTATGATGTTTACATCAAAGTTGTCTTCGTTCCACTCCTTGATTTCGTAGTCGGGGAAGAACTTTTTCCAGCTGTTGATGCATTTAATAGCAGATTGCGGCAAAGGGTTGCGACCAAACCAGCAATAATGAATTATCTTAGGTATCATATATTAACCACGTATTATTTTTAACCACGAATCACTCGAATCTCACGAATAAAAAATGCTCAATCAATATTTTTTTCCTAACGCACTCATTGATCATTTATTTTCGTGTGATATGTGAGATTCGTGGTTCCGTTTTCCTTATTTAGTTTGAGTTCTATTTTACTTTTCGTTCGTATTCGAGTTTTGTGGCGTTGCCAAAGTTGAAAAGTATGCCCAATTTAAAACCTGTAGCTTTGAGATAATTGAAAACTTGCGCTCTATGGATGTCGTTGAGGTCGTTTACAGCTTTTAGCTCAACTATTATATTGTTATAGCACACGAAGTCTGCTTTATATGTTTGGCACAGTTTATGACCATCGTATGTGATTGTGAGTTCTTTTTCTCTCTCGTAAGGGATACCTCTTTTCTGGAATTCTAATTCTAAAGCCTCTTGATATACTGCCTCAAGAAAGCCAGTTCCCAATACATTATAAACATGCAAAGCGGCACCTGTGATGCAATAACTCTCTTCCTTGAAATAAATCATATCATCACTATATATTATTTAACAAATCACTCGAATTTCACAAATTAAAAAGTGTATTATTTAAAACATTCGTGTGATATGTGTAATTCGTGGTTCCGTTTATTCATTAATTAGTGTGTAGATTTTTTCTACTTCTGATTCATTGCCGTAGTCGTGGGTTTTGAGGTGGGCGATGATGTGCTCTTGATGGGGCTTGTCGCATATCACCTTTGCAAGACCGTTGGCGCAACCCTCGTTGTCCATCGGCACGATTACGCCATCTACGCCCGAACGGATTTGGCTGGGGGCAGTGGGGTAGTTGGTCACCACCACTGGCTTACAGAGCATTTGCGCCTCACGTACGGTTACGCTTTTGCCCTCGTAGCGTGATGGCTGTACATAAATGTCGCAAGCTTTGATGTATGGATAAGGATTGCTCCGCTTTCCGAGTAAGATAACATGCTCTTCCATTCCTGCCTCTTTGATTTTCTGGCGAATTAGTGCCTCGTCGCCACCATAACCGATGATATACCACTTGATATTTAATTTCGTTTTATTTATTAGACGCTTGCAGATGTCTGGCACATTATCGTAATTTTTTTGCTCAGAGTAGCGCCCAATTGAAAGTAGAGAAATTTTATCAGTTTGGCGAAATTCTTTATCCGTGTCTTCAACCTCAGCACGCTTGCGAACGAATGTGGGCGAGAGGATATTTTCAATTTCCACAATCTTGGGGGCAAGCGATGGAAACACTTGAAGAAACGTGTTTGTAACATCAATAGAGATAGATGCCACATAGTCGTATTTCAGCCACACCTTCAATTCTTCCTCGGCATCGACCCACACCCTTGTGTAATCGGTATGAATCCATGCAATTTTTTTTTTAGCCTTCACCTTTTCTGCCACAATCCTATGTGGTGTGAGGAAGCTGATGGCAAGGTCATAGGTCATCGATGGGCTGATTCGAGGCAACAATGGGGTGGTGCATTTCGACATTTTGTCTAATCCACCATTGTTCTCTAATTTTGAACCACTACGCTTATAAGCCACTTTAGATATGCGCTTTGCCCACATTCGGGCAGCGGCGATGCCCCAAAAGCCACGCTTCACAAGCTCTACGATAGGGCGTTCCAACACCGAATACTTAGGGATTTGCGGCAACAGATTAACCCATTCGGGGATGAACTGCATCATCTCGCCACGATGGTCGTAGAGAAACAAATCCACATCCACTCGCGCAGGGTCAAGCGCATTGAGCAGCCCCACCAGTGCCGTCTCCGCCCCACCAATCTCCATGTAGTGCATGGCTATGAATATCCGTGGTTTGTTCATATCAGATGTGAAGTTTTCTTTTAAGAATGGAGAAGAAGTTTTGCTTGTAGTATCGCATTACTCCTCTTTTTTTCGCTTTTTTGAAATCGAATGTTAGGAACCAATCTACAAATTCTTTGTCGTTGATGATTTGGTAGTTTTCCTTCATGCGCTTTATAATGTGGGGCCAATGTGATATGGCTTCATTATGGAATTCCATTAGCCCTGCTTTCCTGTCAAGTACGTTAATCCAATGTTGGGTTAAAGTTCCCTCTTCGTAATCAAACCCAAAGTCTTTGATGTCAGCTCCTTCTGCAATGATTCCAAGAATGGTTCTGAAGCATTTTTCGCATTCACAGCAGTTATGGTCGTTGAATGAGCAAACTCGAATTGGATAAGGTCTGCCTATGGCCTTCTGATGGTTGGTGATTACTTTTATTTTTTCTTGTCGAGAAAGTTCAAAACCATCGTGAACGGCATATCCGTTGCTTGCGAAGCAGAATTCATCATCCGTTGTGGGGTATGATGCACAAACTCTTGAGTCGCCAACAGTAAATGAACTCGCAATCAAAATCTTTGAGCAGCAGTGCTTATATGCCAGCGGAATTGTGAATGAAATAAAAGCCATAGAGTGTTGAAAACCATGCCAAAGTGAATCGCCAATTTTCTTTGCATAAGGGCGGTAACTGTTTTCGCTGATTAAAGTTCCGAAATTTGATTTTATGAAACTTGCTCTAAGCGATTCGGTATCGGCAAAGGCTGAAATATCTTTAATATCGGCTTCTGCCACTTTGTTCACTTCTTGGAGGCTGTGATAGAATCCTTGAATATTGACTAAACGAGATATGTCATCTTTATTTTTTATATATGTGGTGTGTGCATCAACTCCTCCACTAAACAAGATAAAAGCATCTTTGGATTCGCAGATTTCGTTTCGTCTCAAATTCGATGGAACGAGTCGACCTTTCAGTAGGTGATTCCTATATAGGTTTTGATATGCTTGTTGTAGGTAGAATGTGGAGTGATAGAATGTGAAATCAAGTTCATCTACCCATAGTACAGCATCGGTCACCCACATGATAGGAAGCATGATTGAAACAAATGGAATGGTGAGAATTGATGTTGGACAGTCGTTCAAACTCTCATCATATTCAATCCAAAGTTTGTCGTTGTTAAAATATTTCTTCAACCCAGGGGAGACCTTAAAATTGTAACAAACGACATTCTTGTCAAAATGTATGTTTTTTAATATGATATTCTCCATTTGTCATTTTTTAAACGTTGGTGTTGAATTGTGATTTCCATTGGGTGATTGCTTCGAAGTCCATCACTATTTTTGTTTCAAATTCGCTGTTGAGCATTGCGCCGAGTTGTTGAATATCGTTGCGTTCGATACAGTTCAGGTGGTTTTTTGCGTTGATGGCACGTGCGCGCTCATCGATGGCTATAATGATAGCTCTGCGGGCGTGGCGCATGGCATACACGCCTCCGTGAAGTCGGGTGCCAACGTAATCGGTGTCGTTGTTTGTCAAAAACTCATCGTATGCCTGTTTCGACGCTTCCAGTATTTTAATCTGGTCAATGTTTTGGAATTTGTGCAGATATTCAAAGTCGCCCACACACTGTGGAAAGAAATACACTTCTTGATAGTTCTTCAAAAGGGTGTCAATTATGCTTTGGTCGGCATCCATTTGAGCACCATAGCCAGCGGTGAGCGTGAACACCACTTTATTTGCCTTTTTTGTGGGTATTGTTTTGCAAAATTCGGGAGTGAGCATCCACATCGTCACGCAACCAGTGTTGATGGCTTTCTTTCCGAGATATTCCATATATTTCTTGCTGCGTTCGTCGCGTGCGCTATGGTAATAATCAGAATTGAGCAAATTGCGGTACATGTGGCGTGTGTACCAATTACTTCCGTTTTCGGCTCCTGCGCCAGCACCGACACCTACCAGAATGCAACCTTTAAGTGGTTGGTAATTAAACATGTTGATATTCCACTGTGGGTAGTGGGTAAGGAGGTTTGGAATAAGTATGTTTGAACCGCCCACAAATTTCAGTTTGCTGTTTGCGAACGACATTAGGGCATTTGACTTCCTCATCACTTGATACCAGTGGAATGGAGAAACGTGTGTGGGGAGGTTTCGCACGAAGCTTTTAGAAAGAATGGGTGCAAGTTCCTTTCGCGTACATTCCATGATAATGTCGTCACCAATATTATCGGTGGCAATACTTGTATCGAGAAGAAGAATGTTGTCCATAATTATATGTGTAATTTATTGCGTATGAAGCCAAATGTACTCTCGCGCTGATTTGCAGTGAGGCAAACGTATGCAAAGATTATCAGTTGTAGGAATAGTGATGCACATGTCATGATGCATAGTCGAAGGAACGACGAGGGCAACATTTGTTGCAAGGGCAGCAAAATCAATAGCGATATAGCAGAAGTGAATGTCACCAGTCCTATGGTAGTGAAATATTTGCTTTGTTCAATTTGAGGTATGTAATATTTGGCAATCAGCACATTAATTAATACCAAGGTGGCATTGATTGTGGCAATGGTGATGAATGTGCTTGCTACGGGTAGTCCGATTTTGAAAAGAAAGTAGGATATGATAGGTGAAATGCAAAATAAAGTACCTGAATAAGCGCTTACTTTTTTCACATTACCAGAGGCGTGAATGTCGATGATTATGATGTATCGCATTGATTCAAAGAAAATGCTGATAAGCAGTATCTTGCAGAATATTGCAGCCATTTGTGGCACCTCTACCAACCACAGACTAAGGATATAGTCACATTCGAGAAACACTGGTATAGCAATAAGTGTGTAGAGCATCATAATAGCTTTTAATGCAAGGAATGATAATGATTGCATTCCTTGTATGTCGCCACTTGCGTATTTTTTGATGATTTGCGGGCGGAAAGCTGTCATTGCATTCGATGAGAATTGGGTGACAATTCCCGAAACTGTGAACGCCACGCTTGCAGCCGCATTCATCACTACGCCGAAAAATGAGTTGATCACAAAGTTGTTGGCTTGATTTCCGGCTATTCCTCCAAAGTTGCCGTAAAGATTCCAGCCGGAGAAGGATAGGAGGGGGATGAGGTAGGTTTTGTCCCACACCCAGTGGAAGCGGGATTCTTTGAAGTGGCGTAGGCAGTAGATGCGGTATATCATCATGATGATGAGGCTTACGGCAAAGGTGAGTACGGCGTAGAGTTTGAGCTTGTCGAAATCACCGATGGTGAGCAGGTACACGATGAGCAGCTTTAGCGTCACGTTGAGGATTTCCATATAGGCATATACGTCCATTTTTTCGTGGGCGATGATGGTGGCGTTGTATGGCACTTGGGTGATGCTTAGCATGGTGGCAAGTATGCTGAACTGGTACACCCAGTGTGCTGCCTCCATGCGACCTTCGGGTATGTTGAGTTTATTGCATAGGAACCACAACCCCACGGTTTCTGCCAAGATGAAAACGATTATTGCGATGGCAATGTGCACAATGAGGGCAGATGAGAAGGTTTTTGCAAGCCGGTCTTTGTCGCCTTTACCGAGCTCAAAGGTGAGGAATCGGCTGGTGGCACCGCTCATGGAGGCGTTGAGGAAGCCCATCATTGCCACCACGCCGCCCACCACGCCGTAGATGCCGTAGTCTTCTACGCCGAGGGTGGCGAGCACTACGCGCGATGTGTATAGTCCCACTACCATGCTGATAAACATGCGAATGTAGAGCATGATGGTGTTTTTGGCTATGCGTTTGTTGTTGGATGTGGTGTCTTGCATTGTGTGTGGGGCTATTTTCTTTTGAATTTCACGATGCAATCAATGCATACTGGTAGTAGCGATTGTTCTTCTACGAAAACATTTGCCGGATGCATGTCTTCAAGTTGCAGTCGTGAAGAATTGTAGTTTACCCCTGAAGAATCGCCATTGTCGTAGAATCCTTTTTCTTTTACCATTGTGTCGATTTCCGCTTTTGTAGCAAGTCGGTTACACTCGATGTATGGTTGCGTGAGTATGATTCGGAACAGCCCATCACTGTCTCGTGTGAACCCGATCACTCTCATTATTGTTTCAGGGAAAAGATAGTTGTGTAGCGCAATGGCTTCCAATGCTCTGTTTAATGTGGCATAGATTGAAGTGCGTAGTTTCACTACATGTGTATCGCCAGTTTTAGCATATACTCTTGCTTCTGCTCCTTCAGCTATTTTTGCTCCATAATTTTTTGTGAGCCAATCTTCTGCTTCGGGAATCCACACACCTTTTGCTTTAGCCCATTCTGTAAGCCATTTCTCTTGGGTTTCGTCTATTTCCTAATTGCTTGGCGTTTTTGCTTCGCCATTTGGAGCATCGCTACTTGTGCTAATGCTTTCTCTCGCTTTATCACATACGATGAGCGCCCCAATGAGGAGCGGACCAGCCGAGCAGACTCCTGCATGCTCTGGCTGATTAAACTTAGGAAGGTTTTTTCTGCCATCGAGAATTTCGTTTATATTTCTGTCAATTATTTCAAGTTCCATGATTTGTTGTTTAAAGCCAGGGGACTTTAGGGGGTGGGGGCGAGGAGGTGCTTGGGGATGTAGATGGTGGCTATTGCCACTACGCCGGGAATGGAGATGACGAAGCGTTTGTCGCCTCTGATTTTTACGATGTAGCCTTCCTGGTCTTTGAATATGCCTTCGAGCACTCGCACTTTGTCGCCCATCGCCAAGTTTTCGTCAATCACTTCCAAGTTGTGGCACCCCGATTCCACGGCGGTTCTGAACACGTCGATGTCGCGCTGCGTGATGGGGCAGAGCGACTTTTCGCCGGGCATTCGGTATGGCCACATTTTTTTGCTGTCTTGCATTTTCAGCGCAAAGGCCTCGGTGCATTTCACGAAAATCACCGATGGAAGCAATGTTTGTCTTGAAATGCTTCATCGGTGGGCGTGTCGTAAGATGCGTCTTTGAGTTGCTTGCGCAATGCGTAGTAGGTTTCAAAGCCTTCGCGTCGGGCAATAGCTTGCGCTTCGTGGGGTGTGCGTACCGACATTCGGAACGCGTACCACTGGAGCGATTGGGCTGTTGATTCCATAAAAAAAGATTGCGAATGTGTATAAGGTCCCCAAACCCAGGCGCATTGCCTGCGGTCAAAATGACTCGCGCTGCATTTTCTCTTTCAGCATCCCGGCTCTGTACAGCTCTGCACACAGCCTGTTGGGTGAGTCATCGGGGGAACTTGGTTTCCCTCTTGTCGATTTCGTGAATCGGACTGGGGAGGGAGGATTTGTGGGTGGTGCAGTGAGGGGGCGGTGTTTCACGCCCTCTCTCTTGCGCTTTATTCCCAGTTGTAAGGATAGCGGGTGATGTCGTCTTCGGTGAGACGATCGCCCGATTGAACTTCAATGATGTAGAGGTCGGTGATGGCGCGAATGGCGTGGAACTGCTCACGGCGCACATGCACCACGTCGCCAGCCTTCACCATGCGCTCTTCGCCACTCAGCACCACGCGGCCTGTGCCGTTGATGATGGTCCACACCTCTTCGCGTTGGTGGTGCACCTGATAGCTGATGTTTTTGCCTGCCTTGATGCAGAGCTGCTTGGTGAGCACTTTCTGACCGTCGGGAAACTCGATGTGGTCAATCACCTTGTATTCGCCCCAGCGGCGCTCCTCGTACATTGGGCGTGCGTCGGGACCGAGCTTCGCAAGGTGGGTTTTGAGCTCTTCGGAGTGGGCTTTGTCAGCCACCAGAATGCCGTCGCTGCTTGCTGCCACCACCAGATTGTCGGTGCCGAGGCAAATCAGCGGCATGCTGAGTTCGTTCACCACATGGGTGTTTTTTGCCTCTGGGTCGAGCACCACTTTGCCAATGGTCTGATTGGGCAACTCTTCGGTGAGGGCATTCCATGTGCCGAGGTCTTTCCATTGGCCAGTGAATGGAATCACTGCCACCGATTTGGCACGCTCTGCCACTTCGTAGTCGAAGCTGATTTTTGGGAACTCTTGATAGCGTGAGCGAACTTCAGCAAACGATGGCGCGCTCACGTATTTATTGAGAATCGAGGTGATGTAACCAAGACGGAACGCAAACACGCCACCGTTCCACAGTGCACCTTCGGTGAGCAACTGCTCGGCAAGCTCGTGCTTTGGCTTCTCCACGAATCTGTGCACTTGGCGAATGTCTTTTTCGGCGTCGGCGGCCTGTGGCACGATGTAGCCAAATTTGGAGGAAGGATTCGTGGGGGTGATGCCCATCAGCACGAGGTCAGCGGCCTTAGCCTCCACAGCCTTCACCATTTTTGCGATAGTCTGGAAATATCCGCTTTCGGTGTAAGGGTCGCATGGCATCACCACCACCGTTTCATCGGCAGGGCATTGCTTTTCTTTTTGGAGATATGCTGCAGCAAGTGCTATGGCAGGGAAAGTGTCGCGGCGGGCTGGCTCGGTCACGATGTCGACTCCGTATTCGCTAAGTTGGTTGGAAATCATATCGGCTTGTGCGGCGCTTGTTGCCACTGTGATGCTTTCAAGCAGTCCCGCTTCTTTGATTTGGCGAACCACTCGTTGCACCATCGATTCTTTTTCGCCGTCGGGTGATTTCAGCAAGCGAAGAAACTGTTTTGCCTGTGCTCCGTTTGACAAAGGCCATAAGCGCTGGCCCGAACCACCTGATAATAAGATAATTTTCATGTTTATGTTATAATATATTTGCCAGGCATTTTTTTGCCCGATGTAAACCTTTTACGCGTGCACGCATACACGTGCGCACAATATTATGCAAATTTACAACTTTTCTGCCAATTTTTGAAGTTTTAAGCAAGCTAAATAGCCCATGTGCAGCAATCTTTTTCACTTTTATGAGAGAAATGAGGGTGGGGTGTGCGTTTTAGTTCAGTGGATAAATACAGGAGGGCACGGAAACAAAAACATAAAAAACATCCTTTTGCCGATGTCAGTGCTTCGCACCTGTCGTTAGTGCTGCGGCATGTCTGATTTCAAGCAGAGACTTGAATCAGCCACACCACAACCCTAACGCCTTCCTCTTACGTGGCCGATGACATCGCCAAAAGGACAAAAACCGCTCACCTTCGGCGAAAAACCAATCTTCAGAAATCAGATTATCTGAAAACGCAAATATAAACCCGAATCATAACGTAGGGACATGCCTTCGGCTTCGATGCAAACAGCAATGTGTCAACGCATTGGAAACATGCCGAAGGCATGTCCCTACGCTATGGCGTTATCGTTTTGGGTAGTTTGATGCGGTTTTTTTACCAAGAATTTATTTTATCATCAGTGTTTTTTCGCCGTGAAACGGCGAGCGGTTTTTATCCTTGAGGCAAAGTGGAAGGCCCTCGTAAGAGGGTGGCGGAGGGATTGTGTGGTTGGCGGCATGGAAAC
>ERZ780014.206-NODE-206-length-30318-cov-4.11813_pt1 | contig 30318 bp, 27 predicted proteins | sample MGYA00511929_ERZ780014 | MGnify/ENA primary metagenome ERZ780014 (study PRJEB29588, sample SAMEA2155132) | human gut metagenome | biome: human gut; feature: human-associated habitat; material: faeces | place: Denmark | collected 2008/2010 ...
TATAAATATCATTATTATATATAGAGATATTTACCAAGGAGTTACAATGAAAAAGCACAGTTCAAAAAAAACATTTTTAAAGATTCTGCTTATACTTTCTCTTATTGCTGCATCTGTTACAATATTATCATTCCTTATTGATATGAAAAATTCTTCTCCTGATAATGTAAGTATTAACATAACGCCAGTTGGAACTATTTCATCGGATGATTTATCGCGTGGGGAAGTTAATAATTCTGACAATTCACAGGAAGATAATAAAAATAATAATTCAGAGGATTCTTATAAAGATTTTCACAATACAATTCACTCTGAAAATGAACTGAAAGAACTACTGGCATCTGGAAGGAAAGCGTATATAGATAATTTCCCGTGTCTGAATCAGTTACCGGAGCTTCCTACCGGCTGTGAAGTCACTTCACTTACTATGGTTCTTAACTATCTTGGATATGATGCTGATAAGACTGATATTGCAGCTAATTATCTAGAAAAAGGAGACTATCCTGATGCTAATCCCAACACTACATTTGTAGGAACACCTTTTGATAAAGCTTCTTATGGATGCTTTGCTCCTGTAATCACTGATTGTGCCAATCTGTATGGTGCCCATGCCGTTAATATATCAGGTGCCTCAATCGATCAGTTCTGCCAATATGTTGAGAATGGGCAGCCTGTTATTGTCTGGGCAACTATGAATATGGAGTCCACTGATTATGGTTCTTCTGTATGGATTGCTAAGGATGGTCAGCTTGTTATCTGGCCCGGTATGGAACACTGCCTTGTTATGATTGGATTTGATTCTGCCAAAAATGAAGTATATATGGCGGATCCCCTTAACGAAAATGTAACAACCTATAATTTTTCTGTATTTTATCAAAGATGGCTTGAACTTGGCTGTCAGGGAGTAATTGTTGACAGATAAGTAAAAAATCTCCGGACCTTTATTACACACGGTCCGGAGATTTTTATTTTCTTATAATATTAGATTCCAAGAATCTTCTTAACTTCATCACACATCTTATCAGAATCGCATACAGTATCATGAAGAACTGGTGCTGTTCTGATTTCTTCAATTGCGTTAGGAACTTTGACATTGCTTATCTTGCTAAGCTCATCTACAAGTTCGAAGTCTCCCATTGAATCATATTTGGAATCAATAGCATTCATAACGCTTCTTGTAAACTTATATGGGCTTGCTGTTGAAGCAATAACTGTCTTAGTTGTATCGCCAGTTTCTTTTCTGTACTTATCATATACAGTTGCAGCAACTGATGTATGTGTATCAATTACATATCCGCAATCTTCATATATCTTCTTGATTGTAGATGCGTCCTCTGCCTCTGTAGCATAATTGCCATAGAAGTCAGCTAACTGTGCTTTCATATCATCTGTAATCTTGTACTTTCCTTCTGACTTTAATGATGCCATAAGTTCTGCATTCTTAGCTGCATTATTACCGGCAATCCTGTATATAAGTCTCTCAAGATTACTAGAGATAAGGATATCCATAGATGGTGAAGTTGTAAGAACGAATTCTCTGTTTCTGTCATACTCACCTGTTGTGAAGAAATCATATAATACCTTATTCTCATTAGATGCACATATAAACTTATTAATAGGAAGTCCCATATTCTTAGCGTAAAATGCAGCTAAAATATTACCAAAGTTACCTGTAGGAACAACTACATTTATCTTCTCGCCATCCTTAATCTCTCCATTAGCTAATAACTTGGCATACGCATATACATAATAAACAATCTGAGGAACAAGTCTTCCGATATTGATTGAATTAGCTGATGAGAACTGGAATCCGGCATCATTCATAACCTTCTCTAATTCCTTATCAGAGAAAATGTTCTTAACACCTGTCTGTGCAGCATCAAAGTTACCCTTTATACCAATAACATATGTATTATCACCCTTCTGGGTAACCATCTGCTTCTCCTGAATTGGGCTTACACCATTCTTAGGATAAAAGACGATAATCTTAGTCCCAGGAACATTAGCAAATCCAGCTAAAGCTGCCTTTCCTGTATCTCCTGATGTAGCTGTAAGAATGACAATTTCATTCTTAACATTGTTCTTCTTTGCAGAAGTTGTAAGAAGATGTGGAAGTATAGAAAGTGCCATATCCTTGAAAGCTATTGTAGCTCCATGGAAAAGTTCAAGGAAATATTCATTCTCAACTTTAACAAGTGGAGTCATCTCCTCTGTATCAAACTTAGAATCATAAGCTCTGTCTATACAGCTCTTAAGTTCTTCCTCTGTGAAATCATCAAGCATAAGCTTCATAACTTCATAAGCAACTTCCTTATAATTCATCTTAGACAACTCTTCTAAGCTTTTATCTAATGATGGAATACTCTCTGGTACAAAAAGTCCTCCGTCTGCTGCCAGCCCTTTTAATATAGCCTGCGATGCAGTAACCTTAACATTGTCGTCTCTAGTACTTCTGTAGAACATGCTCATCTTTAATACACCTCATAATTAATATAGTGTGCCTGCGTTAACGTCGCAGGCTTTTGATATTATACAACAGACTTCTGTGCAAAAACAATACCCTTATGTACGAAATACATTTTAAAATAATATTACTTTGCAGTTACAGGTACACACATCAGCACATATAACACCTCTTCTTCATCTTCATATGCCTTGCTTATAACAATTCCTGTCACGTCTCCTGCCACTTTAAGATTATGTTCTTTCATATATGTAATATGCTTTCCAATCATAATCTGACGAACCTCATCATCAGACTTTTCACTCATCAAGCTTAATTTTGCTGGAATTCTTGAGATTCCCATAACAGATGGCTTGGCTGTATAATGCCTGGCATAGTCATTGGTCTTAAGTCTGTACTTCTCAACATGCTCCTCTTTTACAGCGATTCCACAGCATATAGTAAATCTGCCCTTTTCAATCTCTTCCTTTGGAATCATATATATGTGTTTTAATTCAGGAGAATTATACAGAAATTCTTTCACCTGCAATAACCGTTCCGGCTCCTGAAGCAGTTTTTCACCATATTTGTACAGAACATATCTAAGGTCAAGGCTGTTCTTCTCATATATGTCCGAATTGACTGCAGCCTTATTCATCAGCACATAATCATCTTTCAGCCGGTGCCTTAAATATGTCATATACGCAATCTGCCTGTCCATCTCATCCATGCGTTCTTTGTATGCCTCAATAGACTGTTCTAATGAAAAATGCTGCATCTTTGCTATCTGTTCATGTGAAAATCCATACTTCACATGCATTTTAACATTAAGTACGCCGAATATCCCATCATCATCATAATACCTGTATCCACTGTTTTCATCGCGCACAGCCGATATATACCCCATATCCTCATATCGTCTGACAGTATTAGTAGATACATCTAATAATTTTGCCAGATCACTAATCTTATATCTCATATTTTTTGCCTCTTAATATAATATTTTAGTAAGCCGGAACAAATGGCAGCTCTATCGGATCTGTCTTTGTGTTTTCCGTTTTATCGTTTTCTGAACTGGTACTGTCTGTTCCTGAAGTATTGTCAGTTCCTGAAGTATCATTATCAGCCGCATCGCTACTGGCGGCAGCAGTACTTTCGGGTACGATACTTACTGGCGGCAGCTCAGAATTAATGTTATTATACTGCGCATCAGAAGCATTTTCCTGTACATTCTTCTTTTCGCCGGTCTTCTGTGATTCACCAGTTGTCTGTAACTCACCATTTGTCTGTGATTCACCAGCCGGAATCATATGTGCATCTCTGCCATCATCATATTCCTGACTGCTTTCACTTTGCAGCTTCTGGCTGTTATCAGTTGAAATGTTATTCTTATTCTTTCCACATGCTGATAACGGCAATGTCAAAAGTGTAATTATCATAATTATAAATGTTATATTCCTTTTACTCATTCTTTTACCTTTCAATATGTTCTGCCAATGTGTTATCATTTATTATATATAATTGTATCTGTATACACAATTAATATATGTTATAATCTTTATATCAATGGTAGTGTCAAATGGTACATTAAATCAGAGTATAAGTTTGGGGAAGCCTACTAATATTGCAAAATATGATGAAATAGTGGGTTTAAAGGACAAATTTATAGAACGATTGGGGGATTCTCATGACAGGAGTTTACGAGGCAAGAAAGAAAAGTGGTGAAATATATTACCGTGCGTCATTTACATATAAGAATAAACACATCAGCCTCGGAAGTTCCTCTGACGAGGCTTCCTGTCATGCCATGTACAACGAAGCCTGTGAGATAATAAACAATTCTTCTGACCACTGGATTGATACTGACCACAGAACAACTTCATATAATGAAGCAATGACACTTTCTCTTGGTAAATACATCTCACTTATCAATTTCAGGGATAACAACATTTATATAAAAACACCTATATATATGTGCCATAAATATTTCCTGTATTTTCTCAAAGAACATGAGGTTTTACAGTTTTCTACTGATGACCTTTTTTACTATTCCAACCACACAATTATGAGCCGCGGAGGATATTATTTTGTAAATGATTATGGAATGCAGACAAGCATTCTCTCAAGATTCGGAGTAAGAAGCCACTCTGTAAAAGGCAGGGATTATGTATTTAAAAATGGGGATACGCATGATTACAGATACGAAAACATTCTTGTTGTCAATAAATACAATGGTGTTTCCCAGTTTACTAAGAATGGACGAATTATGTACAGAACCAGGATTCATATTAACGGCGACTATATACTCGGTGAATTCTCATCCGAAGCGGAAGCTGCAATTGCATATAACAAGGCCGTTGACATGCTTTCAGACCTTGTAAATATAACTTATACCCCTAATTACATAGAAGGCATATCCTCCGTAGAATATGCCTCCCTTTATCACAATATTATATTGTCTAAGAATTTCAGAAATTATGTAAAGTCTGTCTGTTTTTAAGCCTCCACAATCTTTCCAGCAATAGCACTTGCTGCTGCTGTAGCTGGAGACGCAAGGAATATCTTAACCTTGCTTGTTCCCATTCTTCCAAGGAAGTTTCTGTTGTTAGTTGCAACAACTACCTCTCCGTCAGTAAGAATTCCGCCTGTTCGTCCACAGCATAATCCGCATCCTGGATGTGTAACAATTGCTCCGGCTTCAACAAGTGTCTCAAGTGTTCCGTCTGCAAGAGCTTCTTTATATATCTTGCGGCTTGCAGGAGTAACTATTAACTTGACAAATGGTGCAACCTTCTTACCCTTAAGAATAGCTGCTGCACACTGAAGATCCTCTAATCTTCCGTTAGTACATGAACCGATGAATACCTGATCTACTGCTGTTCCGGCAAGCTCTGTAACAGGCTTGATGTTATCTACCTGTGAAGGACATGCAAGAACCGGAACTAAATCCTCTGCATTATATGTAATCTCTCTTGCATATACTGCATCCGCATCTCCCTTTAAATCCTTTAATTCATCTGTAAATTCTACATTACAGTACTCTGCTGTCTTTTCATCTGGTGTAAAAAGAGCACATTTGGCACCGGCTTCAATAGCCATGTTAGACATAGTCATACGGCTTGCAACGCTCATCTCGTCAATTGTTGAACCTGTGAATTCAAGTGCCTGATAAGTTGCGCCATCTGCTCCAAGGTCACCGATAAGTCTTAATATGATATCCTTTGAACGCACATTTTCAGGAAGTTTTCCATTAACTGTTACCTTGATAGTCTGTGGAACTTTAACCCACATTTTGCCTGTTCCTAATACACTTGCCATCTCTGTGTATCCGATACCTGATGAAAATGCACCAACACAGCCGTATGTTGTTGTGTGGCTGTCTGTACCAAATGCGATATCTCCCGGCTTTACATAGCCTGCCTCTGTCATTAACTGATGGCAGATTCCGTCTGAACGGTGGATATTCTTCATTCCGTATTTTTCCACAAATTCATTACCAATACGGAAATGTCTTGTATCATCAACCTGACTTGCTGGAACAAGGTGGTCATATATAAGAACTGCCTTATCAGGGTCCCATATCTTAGTGAATCCCATTTCCTCGAATTTTTCTTTAACAAATGGAATGAAAATATCATGAATCATTACTCTGTCAACATTAACAGTTACGATATCTCCCGGCTTTACTTCCCTGCCAATATTCTTTCCAATAATCTTCTCAATAATTGTATGTCCCATTATTCTTACCTCTCCCTGTCTTAGTCAAGACCGTTAAGCTTTCTCATTGCCTTAACAAGTCCGCCTGCATTAAGTATATCCACAAGATTATCAGGAAGTGAAGCAATAGGATATGCTTTTCCATTGTGTGTAATCTTTGCATTTACTTCAACATCAATAGTATCGCCTTCCGTAACTTCGTCGTGAAGGTCTGCATTCTCTATAAGGAGAAGTCCGTTATTAATAGAATTTCTGAAGAATATTCTTGCATATGATTTGGCAATAACACATTTAATACCTAATGCCTTAATAACCTCAGGTGCCTGCTCTCTTGATGAACCACAACCAAAGTTCTTTCCTGCAACAATGATGTCGCCTGGCTTAATCTGACCTGCAAGTTCTGGTCTTAATGGCGAAAATGCATATGGCTTCATATCTTCTACTGTCTTTAATGCGAGGTACTCTGTAGGAATAATGATATCTGTATCAATGTCATCACCAAGCACCCATACTTTACCGCTAAATTTCTCGTTCATAATTACTCCTTTGAAGTTAAATCCTTATCTTATACCATGTCTGCTGTTGCTATCTCGCCCTTGATTGCTGATGCTGTAACAGTTGCCGCTGAAGCAAGATATACGAAAGAATCTTTATGTCCTGCACGACCCTTGAAGTTTCGTGTACCTGTGCTGATAAGAGTCTCGCCCTCACCGATAACACCCTGACAGCTGCCCCAGCATACAGAGCAGTTAGGATTCATAACAATTGCACCTGCGTCCATGAATATATCAAGGAGTCCCTCTTTCATAGCCTGAAGATATACCGAACGGCTTGCAGGAACTACAAGGAATCTTACCTTAGGAGCAACCTTTTTCCCTTTGATGATTGCTGCGCCAACTCTTAAATCCTCGATTCGTCCATTGTTACATGAGCCAAGAAATGCTTCATCAATCTTTACACCAAGTGATTTCTTAGCCGGAACTACATTGTCAACAAAATGTGGCTTTGCAACGATTGGCTGTATTGTTGAAAGGTCAATATCATAAACCTGCTCAAATACTGCATCATCATCTGATGTAAAGCATGCCTTTGGCTCTCTGCCATGCTCCTTAAGATAATCCATTGCAACATCATCAACTTCCATGAGTGCAGTCTTAGCACCTGCCTCTACGCAGAGGTTACATATTGATATTCTGTCTGCCATTGAAAGGCTGTGTAAACCTTCTCCTGCAAATTCCATTGCTTTATAGTTAGCACCGTTAGCGCCAATCTTTCCAATAATAGAGAGTATTAAATCTCTTGCATATACTCCATCGTTAAGCTTTCCCTTAAGGTTGAATCTTAATGTTCCCGGAACCATTACCCATGATGTTCCTGTAACCATTGCATACAAATAATCTGTACAACCAACACCTGTACCAAATGCACCTAACGCACCATATGCACAAGTATGGCTGTCTGCTCCAAATATAAGTTCACCAGGCACCACATGATTTTCCATCATAACCTGATGACACACACCCTCGCCCTCGTAGAACTTAATATCATTAGCCTTAGCAAAGTCTCTCATCTTCTTCTGTGAGGCTGCTGTCTTAGGACTGTCTGATGGAATATTGTGGTCTACAATCCATACAAGCTTATCCTTGTCAGCAATATGAGGATTCTTTAACTTCTCATACATACCAATAGTAAGATGTGTTGTTCCATCATTACTCATAAGTCTGTCAAGAGTAACAGTTGCAATATCACCAGCCTTAACCTGTGAAAGACCTGCTGCCCTTGCAATAATCTTCTCTGCAATAGTCATGCCATGCTTTGCCTCGCCCGCTGTTACAGCTGCACTCTCAGACTCTTCTGCCTCATCATTAAGTGATGCAATAAGTCCGCCCTGATTAAGAATAGCCTGCATCTTGGCTGGAAGCTTTGTACATGTATAAGTCTTTCCATTAACAGTTATAATTCCATCTTCTAATGAAAGCTCACATTCATCCCCCGCATTAACTTCGTCATGGAGTTCTTTACATACAATAACAGGAAGTCCTATATTAATAGCATTACGATAGAATATTCTTGCAAATGATTTGGCAATCACTGCCTTGACACCTAACGCCTTAAGTACGCTTGGTGCCTGCTCTCTTGATGAACCACATCCAAAGTTGTCATCTGCAACAACGAAATCTCCCGGCTTTACAGCAGATGCAAAATCAGAGTCTAATGATTCAAATGTATGACTCTTCATCTCATCAATTGTCGGAAACAAAAGATACTGCGATGCAATAATCTGATCTGTATCAACATCTTTATCAAACTTAAATATCCTACCCATTGTTTTCTCCTTATCTTATCCCTGATATAACAGGTATTATTAATAGTCATTTTAACATTTTACCCTATTAAAGTGTGTTTTTCAATCGTTAATATTAACAGAAACGGTAATTAAGTGAAAGGTCGTTATCCTTAACCTTAACCTGTGTATATGCCCCACTTACTATCGGCATTGAAGGTGAAAGATGCCCGAAATCACAGTCCATTATAACCGGCACATTATACTTTGCCGCAATACCTGTAACTGCTCTGTACTGGTCAAGCCCCATCATTTCCTGTCCGTAGCACAGCGGTCTTCCTATGAGAAATCCCTTCACATTCTTAAACCATCCGGCATTATCCATCTGCCACATAGCCCTTCTGATTGCAAATACATTCAGATCACAGCTCTCTAAGAACCATATAATTCCGTCAACTGCATATCTTTCGTTAAACTCTTTAACCTTGTCAAAACTTGTACCTGTAAGATTAACAAGACAGTCCATGCAGCCGCCGACAAGCCTTCCTTCAAATGCAATCTCCGTATCACATTCGTCCCCACCAACATATTTTCTTAAAATCTTCTTCTCAGTAAGATTGTATTGTGGCGCAGGGTTCTCCTCATTCTTTAGAGACTCTCTCTCCCATGTGTCATATCCATGGACTTGTTTTTCCACAACTCCGTTATTGTTCTTGCAGCCTTTTCCACGAAGCACATCAAAAGTATCCACAAGCGCCTGATGCCAGTCCTTCATTGCAAATGCGCCTGCACACGGTCCGTATACACTTGCCGTATCAGCAATCGTGTTCTGTAAAAATGTGAAGTTGGTATTATCAGAATATCCAAGATACCACTTAGGCTTTGCCGCCTTAATCCTGTCAAAATCAACATATGGCAGAATCTCACACATCAGTTCACCACCGCCACATGATATAAGCACATCATTGACATTACTCTCATACATCTGTGTAAGCTCCTTACCGCATTCCTGCGGTGTGTTGCTTATCCCAATTCCCTTGTCCTCATAACAATTAGGACCAAGCTCTACTGTATAACCTTCTTTTTCAAATCTTTTAATTGTCATTCCGAATGCTGTTTTATAAGGCTCCGTCGCACAACCAAAAGATGGTGCAACGAAGCCTATAGTTCCGCCTTCGGATAAGAATTCAGGATATCTCATATACTGCCTCCTTACCTCATCATTCAGATTCTGCCTGAATAATTAATCTACATATATTTCTTTACTACATTAATAGCATTGCTGCCTATTACTACACTATAATGCTCCCTTATAAACGCAACACGTTCTTCTTTTGAAGAATCAAACACACTGTACTCCATCAAAAGATTCAGAAGACTTCTGTATTTTTCCTCTGAGCATCTTCCTTTCTCAAGTACAAGATAATATGTATCATCTTCTTTATTCTTATACAGTGCATTAGTTATTCCCCATGTTCTTGAACTTACAGTACACATTTCCTCAAAATCATTAAGACTTTCCAACCTGAATACGCCGCATCCGGCTTTAATAACATTACTTGCTTTCTTCTTCTGTCCTGTCTTCTTAAGTTCATCTGTCTGTGCATCTGGTAATTCGAACTTATCTAGACTGTCTCCAAATGTTTCAAAAGGTGCATCTTTAAATGTACCTTCACCATTCTTAATCACATTACTCTTCTCTGGTTTCGAAAATGCCTTAGATATACTTTCCCCTGCTTTTCTTAACATATTACCCAGATCTTCTTTACCAGATGAAACTGTAAGAAGTATTGAATGGTCTGGCTGTGGTGCAAGCTGTAGTGACATAACCTCCCCACTTAAAGTAACACCTATATTTTTTTCAGCCTCCTCCATAATAACTTCAAGAAGGCTGTGTATCTTGTCTGTATCATTCTTAAAGAAATCATCTAAGGAAATATTATTATCTTCCAGGTCTTCCTCATCGAGTCTGCACTGGAATCTTCTATCATTGATTTTCTTAAATTCCATATATCCTCTTTCCAAACTTTAATAATATATATCAATATATTATTATTACATACTTTTACTAATTCTGTCTACTATTTTTGTGATAATAAGGTTCTTATTAACAAATGTACCCCTTTCATTAACTCTTATGCGTCCCCTGTTACCGGTAACATCTGCATATATCTCCAGTCTGTCAGAACTGATTCTTGCATACACATCACATGTCTTAACATATACATTCTGCATAACCCTGCTAATTATATTATCTTCTATCTCAAAACATTCTGCTGTACTCTTATGTGACAATTCTCTTGCCGTGCGGACAGCCTCTTTTTTTCCTTTAGTAAGCATTGCATACACACCCTCACCATGCACAGGAACACATTCTCCATAATCCATGATTGTATATCTATACAGAAAACTATTATGTAGCCTTGCTGCCTTAATATCTTCTAAAAGTACAAATACAGCATCACATTCTGACGCATCCAGCTTTTCAATACATTTTCTTATATCCGTCTCTACTACACAGCTTATTCCATCATACATATGTTTAATACGCTCCGTCTTGCTGTATGAGTCAGTTGCAACAACAGCATTTTCAATAAGGTCTTTTGCATGTCTCTTTCTTATCATTACATATCTTGAATCGCCGCGTTTTAAAACACCCGAAATAACAACCCCATAAGGAAGATTCTCATCATTCTTTTCCATCCTGATAAGCTGTGCCATGTCAACAACTGCCATATCAACCGAACCAAGCTCAAGTGCCTCACATGCTGAATCAAAATTATCATGTCCGATATCTACAATCTTAACTTGTGAAGCTGAAGCTTTCTGAATTATCTGAACTGCTTTTTTCAATTTAATTCTCTCTATTCCATTGCCGTACAAACCCAGTCTGTACATTTCATCAAAATCTTTTCTCATCTATATCTGTAACCTTTTAACAGCTTTATTTATTTTTTATTATAACATATCATTTTAGGTTGTTGAAAGTACCTGCATATTATGTTTATAATAATAAGAATAAATTTTAATAAGGAATGGTACAGATTAATGACTTATATCAAATTAAAAAGCAGTATTTTAAAATTGCTTGCTTCAATTACTATTACACTATTCTGCATAGTTCTTTTCCCTTCCGCCGTTAAAGCAGAAGACAATCAGGCTGCAGAAGTAAATGCTGATATAACACTTTCTAACCAGGGAAGCATCAGCAGAATGACCGATGGTTCTTACAACACAAAAACCACATTTTCATCAGGAGACACAATCACAATAACTTCCTCTGAAAAAATGTACTCACTTTATATCAAATGGGATTTAATTCCTTCAGAATGGACTCTTTCTTATAATGGAAAGACTGAAACTAACGGAACTAATGGTTTTCTTCACGAATATGTCCAGATTCCCGATGGTACAACTGAGATGACAATTACATTTGCATCTAAAGAATCAATCTGTGATATGCATGTATATTCCAAGGGTTCTGTGCCTGAAGATGTTCAGACATGGAAGACTCCATGCGATAATGCTGACATTCTTGTTTTCGCAACACATGCAGATGACGAGATACTTTTCCTTGGAGGAGTACTTGCCACTTACGGTGGCGAACAAAATCTTTCCGTTCAGGTTACCTATATGTGCGAATTCACTACATCAGCCAAGATTAGAGAACACGAAAAGCTTGACGGATTGTGGGAATCAGGCATAAAGCATTACCCAGTATGTGGAGATTTTCCCGACCTTTACAGTCAGACATTAGAAGCTGCAAAGAAACAGTATGTATATGATGATGTCAAAGCCTATACTACATCATGTATAAGACGATTTAAACCTCTTGTTGTAGTAACACAGGATCTTAATGGAGAATATGGTCACGGCGGTCATATGCTATTCTCTCATGCTGTTGCAGAATCAGTAGAGACAAGCAATGATTCCTCTGTATTTCCAGAGTCAGCATCCAATTATGGTACATGGGATGTTCCTAAAACTTATCTTCATCTGTACACAGAGAATAAAATTACCATGAACTTAAGGCTTCCTCTTTCCCGTATGGGAAACCGCACTTCAATTGAAGTACAGACAGCAGCTTATAAAAAGCATGTATCGCAGCAGTGGTGCTGGTTCTATGTATCAGATGATTATGAATACAGCTGTGCTGATTTTGGATTATACAGGACTACCGTTGGTAATGATACCGGCAATGATATGTTAGAAAATATTACTACATATGAAGAGCAGGAAAGACTCGCTAAAGAAGCTGCCGAAAAGGAATCCATAGAAAGTTCCAAAGCTGCTGAAGAAGCAAGCATTGCTAAAGAACAGCAGGAAATAAAAGCAGCACACAAAGAAACTTCTAAAAGAAAAGTATCAGTGGCAGTGATTGTTATAATTGTTGTAATTATTATTGGTGCTGCCGCATTCGGATATGTCAGATTACAGCAGTCAAGAAGAAAGCATTCCCGCAGGAAAAGATAAATAAGGAGGTTTTGCCATGAAACTGCTTATTAACATAATAGCAATTATTGTAGTTGCTGTTGTAATTGGATTTCAGTTCAACAGAACAAAGAATCTTTATAATAAAAAATACGATGAGAACAAAGACGAATTCAAAAAAGATCAGGAACAATAAAACAAAATCAATCTTATCAAAAAGGGCTGCCATTCTGGCAGCCCTTAAATATTATCAATTACTGATTATTAGTTATTGATAAGCATATCGCTTTCATTGTTCCAGCTGTAAAGCTTTCTGATTTCTGCTCCAACCTTCTCTGATGGATGCTCAGAAGCAAGCTTTCTCATAGCCTTGAAGTGAACCTGTCCACCAGCATCGCTCATGTCAAGTAAGAATTCCTTAGCAAATGAACCATCCTGAATATCAGAAAGGATCTTCTTCATAGCCTTCTTAGTATCCTCTGTGATAATCTTAGGACCTGTTATGTAATCACCATACTCAGCTGTATTAGAGATTGAGTATCTCATTCCAGCGAATCCTGACTGGTAAATAAGGTCAACGATAAGCTTCATCTCATGAATACACTCGAAGTAAGCGTTACGTGGATCATATCCAGCTTCGCAAAGAGTTTCGAAACCAGCCTGCATAAGTGCACAAACACCACCACAAAGAACTGCCTGCTCACCAAAGAGGTCTGTCTCTGTCTCTGTTCTGAATGTTGTCTCAAGAAGACCAGCTCTTGCTCCACCGATTCCAAGACCATAAGCAAGTGCCATATCAAGAGCCTTTCCTGTCTCATCCTGCTCTACAGCTACAAGACAAGGAGTTCCCTTACCTGCCTGATATTCTGAACGTACTGTATGTCCAGGAGCCTTAGGGGCAATCATTGTTACATCAACGCCCTTAGGTGCCTTAATTAAACCAAAATGAATGTTGAAACCATGAGCGAACATAAGCATGTTACCTGGCTCAAGATTTGGCTCGATATCTTCCTTATAAAGCTTAGCCTGCTTCTCATCATTGATAAGAATCATGATGATGTCCGCTCTCTTAGCAGCTTCTGCTGCAGTAAATACTTCAAATCCCTGCTCCTCAGCTCTCTTCCATGACTTAGAACCCTCATAAAGTCCGATAATAACATGACAACCTGAATCCTTAAGATTTAATGCGTGTGCATGTCCCTGGCTACCATAACCGATAATAGCGATTGTCTTACCGTCAAGTAATGATAAATTACAATCTGACTGATAATAGATCTTAGCTTCTGCCATTTTAAACTACCTCCATATAAATGTGTTTTATATTGTAAAAGTTCTCCGGATACTCCAAAGAATTATTACATCTTATTCAAATCTGCGCTTCCTCTTGCAAGTCCTGTAATTCCTGTTCTTGCAATCTCCGTAATGTTGAAATCTTCCAGAAGTTCCACAAACGCATTCATCTTGCTTAAACTTCCTGTAAGTGCAATTATCATGGACTCCTTAGATACATCTACAATATTGGCTCTGAATATATCTGCAATAGAAGATACCTGTTGTCTCTTCTCTGGTCCACATTCAACTTTAATCATAACAAGTTCTCTGCATACTGATTCATGTGCAGGAAGCTCCACAATTTCTTTAACATCTATAAGCTTATTAAGCTGTTTCTCAATCTGTTCAAGTACATCATCTTCACCTGTTACAGCTATTGTCATACGTGACAATTCAGGATTGAGAGTTTCACCAACCGTAAGGCTGTCTATATTATATCCTCTACGGCTGAACATTCCAGCGACACGGCTAAGTACACCAGATGAATTACCCACGAGAATAGAAAAAACTGCTCGTCTCATAACCTAATCTCCTAAATTCTGATATTAAAATGCATAAAAATGCATTTATTGTCAATTATTATAACACAGAACATCAATCTGTCAATTGCCCACTTATAGCATTTACTACTCCAAGAACTACCATTCTGAGCATGATAACATCTGTATCACTCCACTTTCTTCTGTTAGTGCCAAATATATCAAATTCTACCATATATTCTTTACCATCAGCACCATCAGCCTTCATCTGAAGAAACGAGCATATATTGTTGTCTCTGAGTTTTCTAAAAACTTCCGGGAATTCTATAGTAAGTGACGCTATATTATTCACCATGTTAACGCCATATTCATCAAAATGATTCACAAATTTATCATCATTAACATATGCTGCCTCAATTACATTATTCTTATAGTGACCTGTACTGTATATGCATTCCATATCATTACCACTGTAAATACTTATTCCATGAATATTAAGCTTATCGGTAAGCTCTGAAAGCACTTCTTTTACTGTCATCATTCCAAGCGATACTTTCATTACAATATTGGTTGCAAGCTCATATTTAGCCATAGGCTTCATAAAGCCACTTCCAAATGCAATGTCATGCTTCATGTCAGCCAGAATATCTCCATGCTTATTATAATCATATATAATATATCTGTCCTTGCCTTTTTCCTTGGCTATATAAAGTGCTGCATCAGCTATCTTAAACAATGTCTCAAAATCACTGCCATCCTTGCCAAACTGTGCGATACCAATTGATGTTGAAAACATATACTCTGGCTGCTTCTGTGCAAGCGATACCTTAAGTCCCTTTCTCATTGCCTTAAGCATAATGCGAAGTTCTTCAATCGTAACATCTTTTATAAGTACTATAAATTCATCTCCGCCTATGCGTCCAACAATTCCACGTCCGCCAACTGATAATTTTAATGAATCTGCAAATGCTTTAATAACCTCATCACCAAAATAATGTCCATAACTGTCATTAACACTCTTGAAGTTATCAATATCAAGAATCATCAGGAACATCTGGCGGTTTCTGTCTGAAACCGCTGTTTTATTGATATCATCGGTTATCATATCTGTTACAGTCTTCTTGTTATATATGCCTGTCGCTAAATCAAGTTTTGCCTCATCTACTCCGACATACTCCTGAACAGTTCTGGTTCTTCTATCTGGTTCAGATATTACGCCTACTGTAATTCTGTTTTCTCCATCAGCCAGAAGTGACTGTCCTCTGAAGATAAGATTGTCAACTCTTTCTCCTTTAGACATAACAGATGACGACAGCTTAACAATAAAGTTATTCATTCCACTTGCAATTGCTGTACATAATGCTTCAAACTGAACAGCATCATCACCTGTTACAAAGCCCTTAGTGATACACGCTTCTTTCCATTCCTTAAGACTGGTTCTCTCAAATATCTCAGATTTATTATTACGATAACAATATATTGTAATCATTCCAGAAACAGGATCATATTCAAATATCTTCTCATCAATAACATTAATTATTGCCCTGTATTTTCTTACACGGTGATAATACATGTCAAAATCATTCGAAATAACAATTATATCCTGTGCCACAAGCTCAACCATACGGTCTGTACCAACTTCATATATACGCTTCTTTACCAGAAGCATCCATCTGTATGAACCATTCTTTATAAGACATCTGACTATATAATATCTCACAGACATATCTGAATTAATAAACTGCTCAAAACCCATGACATCATCCGGATGCACCAGTCCGTTAAATGCAGAAAGCATGGTCTCGCCCATGAGATTGTAAAATCTTTCATCACCTATTTTAACTACATATCTGTTATCAAGTGTAAATTCTACTTCATTAGGCATGTTGCCTTGATATGAAGTATCCAATTCGTATCTTCGCATAAAAAGTCCCCCATTCTAAGGAACAGGACCATTATTCTCTAAGCATGCTGTCCCTGACTGGTTTTCTCAACCTTAACTTTAAGTATCATTCTTCCTCGTACATCAAGAGTTCTGAATATATATCCTTTGTATTCTACCTCAAAGTTCTCCCCGTCATCAGGTATCTTCCCAAGCTTATAAATCATAAAGCCGCTCAAAGTATCAATATCTTCGCATTCAAACTCTATTCCTAACTTAGCTTCTACATCCTCAAGATCCGCCTGACCTTCTATTATATATGAACCGTCTGCGTCGGTTACAATCTGTTCTTCTTCTTCATCATATTCATCAAGAATATTACCAACGATTTCTTCAAGTATATCTTCCATCGTGACAATTCCTGCTGTCTGTCCATATTCATCAACAACAATAGCCATATGAATCTTTTCTGATTGCATCTGTCTGAATAACGGACTTATATTTCTTGTTTCAGGTATACAATATGGCTTAAAAAGTACTGTATCTTCTACATCTCTAAGCTTCCTATCCTGATTATCCTTATCAACATATATTTTAAGAAGATCCCGGATATGTAAAATACCTGTAATATTATCAATGTCTCCATCATACACAGGATATCTTGAATAATTCTCTTTCATTATCCTGTCAAATGCTTCTCTGACAGTAATATCATCATCAAGTGCCACGATATTGTTTCTGTGCGTCATTACATCAGACGCCTGTTTCTCGCCGAATTCAAAGATATTACCTATCATCTCAGCTTCATTTTCTTCAAGAACACCCTGTTCATGGCTCTCATTAACCATATCCATTATCTCTTCTGTTACATCTTCATCTCGTTTTCCCCTGCCAAATAACTTAAGCAGAGATGAAAACCTCTTTTCTTTCCCATCCGCGGGATGGCCGTCATTCATAGCTTTCCTCCATATTTATAAGTTGTTCTTTAATAAATAATTATCATTTCAATAATAACACATTATTATGCTGATAGTCAATTCATCTCAAGGCTTACAGACAATGCTTTATTCACCTGTCCTATTATATCATTATCAAGGTGACATACCTTATCTTTAAGTCTTCTTTTATCTATTGTTCTCAACTGTTCTAACAGAATAACCGAATCCTTTACCATATCGTATCTGGCAGAATCGAGTTCAACATGAGTCGGCAGTTTGCTTTTATGCATCTGGCTTGTTATTGCTGCACAGATAACTGTCGGACTATGTTTATTCCCCGTATCATTCTGAATTATAAGTACCGGTCTTATTCCCCCCTGTTCTGAACCAACCACCGGTCTTAAATCTGCATAAAAAATATCTCCTCTTTTTATTACCACAACTGTCACACTCCTAAAGCTATATTTCTTACCTTGGCTTTAGTATTGCCTGATTTTAAGTGTGTATTCAGTTATCATTTATCTTTTCAGGACATATGCAATTGCTTCTGATACATCTGCTGCCGTCATTCCGGCCCTGCCTTTGCCTGATGCCGCATAATCCCCTGCTTTGCCATGAACATATACAGAAAGACATGCTGCTTCAAATGCATCTAACCCCATGGCTGTCATTCCTGCAATAAGTCCAGTAAGCACATCACCGCAGCCTCCTGTGGACATTCCGTCATTTCCAGTACAGTTAATATATACTTTCTGTCCGTCAGTAACTACTGTTCTTGCATCCTTTAATATGCATATACATGAATGTTGTATTGCATATTCCTTAGCAGACTCAATCATATGCTCTTTAATATCAGCAACTGTCTTTCCTGTAAGCCTTGACATTTCCATAATATGAGGTGTGATTATAATCTGCCCTTCTCTGCTTCCTTTATAATCAATATGTTCGCCAGCAATAATGTTAAGTGCATCTGCATCAAGTATTCTTACTTTATCATCTCTTTCAAGAACACATCTGGTAATCTCTGCTGCTGCCACGTTCATAGATAATCCCGGTCCCACAGCTATACTTTTTGCCCATTCAAAATCTGCTTTAAGTTCTGCTGCCAGCGGCATATTATCCTGATATGTTGATATCAGACATTCTGGCATTCTGCATAACAGTGCTGTCTTATTAATCTCATGTGTAAGTACCTTTACAAGCCCTGTTCCACTTCTGTATGCGGCTGATGCACTAAGAATTGCGGCTCCTCCCATATTCTTAGAGCCTGCTATAATAAGTGTTCTGCCATATGTTCCTTTATTAGAATCAGGTTTTCTTACAAGAAGTCTGCCCACATCTTCATCGTCATATGTAAAAATACTGCCGAAACATTTGACTTTTTTATGTAATATATCCTCTGTTACAAATCCTGCATTAATGACTTTTACACTACCACTGTATGAAGCTCCCGGGTAAAACATGATACCTGTCTTATTATATCCAAATGTGATTGTGTAATCTGCTTTGACAGCAATTCCCATAATCTGTCCATTATCTGCACTTATGCCTGACGCAATATCAACGGCAATTATCTTCGTATCAGGATTCTCCCGGGCTTTATTAATTGCTTCTATAACCTGCGCATATCTTCCCTCAACTGCTCTTGATAAGCCAATGCCAAATATTGCATCTATAATATAATCATATTCAGAAAAATCAATATTGCCATCATATTCAACACAGTCAATTCCAAGATTACCGACAATTGATTTCTGAAGCCTGTATTCATCAGTTCCCTCCGATGTACCAGCAAACACAACATGTACATCAATTCCATCTTCATTAAGCTGTCTTGCTGCTGCAAGACCATCTGCACCATTATTCCCGCTTCCGCATACACACACAACTTTTATTCCTGTTTTCTTATTGTTGTGCTCTGCATGCTTTCTTAAAAAAGCTGAAACCCCCAGTGCTGCTCTTTCCATAAGCACCACTGAGGGAATCCCAAATTCATGTATTGAGCAGTTATCAACTGCTTTCATTGTATGTGAATCAGTTAAATATCTCATACCTCTTCCTCATTTACCTTATCAAGTTCCTTCATAACGTCAGGTCCTAATATGTCATGCATTGCAGAATACATGCGGTTATTCACCTCTTCCTTATCTTGCTTGATAAGTATATTCTTCTTTAACTTTACTCTTGTTGCATTAATCCACTTATCCAAAACCTCAAGGTCTTCCTTATTACTGTTAATCTTGTTATAACACACCTTTACTGTTTCAATCATAAGACGCTCATTGGCATTAACAAGATCTCTTGGAATATCGAGTGCTTCATCTTCAAGAGAATTAATCTTATCCTTAGCTTCCTGAATAAGTCTCTGATTCTTCTCCATCACTTTTGCTCTCTTAGGATCATTATCATCATCCTGCATATTATCAACAACATCCTGAATAAGCTGATTCTTTATTTTTTTTACTTCCTTAATATCATTATTAACCTGTCCCTGCTTCTTAAGAAGCTCATTAACCTGTTTTTCCCAATAACAGATTTCATCAGTCTTTAATTTATCCGTTATAAGATGATACCATCTCTCATCAAGAGTAAGTATCGGTATCTGTTTTATGGCTGTACAACTCTTCAGCTTTTCAATATCAAGTTCTGCCATATTATCCTCCCAAACAGTTACTTCCTGTTAGCAATAGTGTATGAAAGTCTCATAAGACTTTCTGACAAATGTACATTTTCAACAATAACATCATCCGGAAGATTAAGATCTGTATGTGCAAAGTTCCATATAGCCTTAACTCCTGCATCAGCAACAACCTTCGCTATCTGTCTGGCAGCTTCCTTCGGAATAGTGAGTGCAACAATCTCAATTTCATTATCTTTAATAAAATCAGTAAGCTCATTCATCATTCTTACTTCTATTCCACGAATCTTAGTTCCTTTAATCTTAGGATTATTATCAAATATTCCCTTAATAACAAAACCTCTCTTCTCGAAATCACTATAGTTAACAATAGCCTTTCCTAAATTACCGGCTCCGATTATAACCATATTGTGATTACGGTCTATACCAAGAATCTTACCAATCTCTTCATAGAGATACTGCACATTATATCCATATCCCTGCTGACCAAAGCCACCAAAATTATTAAGATCCTGCCTTATCTGTGAAGCAGTTACTTTCATTCTGGCGCTCAGTTCTTTAGACGATATTCTCTGCACACCAGACTCTATAAGATTTCCCCGATTTTGGCATTCTTTTTATTCCCGCCGACGAAATCTTTTTCTCTTCCATTAAACCAAACCTCCAGACCACGATTGCTCATTTTACCAAGATATAAACGAGTATATAAATATACTATAATAAGCTATACATAGTATAACCATTTTTTTCTCATATGTCAAAATTTTAACCAAGAACTCTTTTAGCAATATCAACAGATTCTTTTGCATCCTTTGCATAGAAATCTGCATCTATCTCTTTAGCATATTCCGGTGTAAGTACCGCACCTCCAACCATGACCTTGCAGTCAAGATTATTTTCTCTTATAAGTGCAATTGTTTCCTTCATAGATACAAGTGTTGTTGTCATAAGAGCTGATAATCCGCACAGTTTAACATCATTATCTCTTATTGCATCAACAACTGCCTGGTACTCAACATCCTTTCCAAGGTCAATAACATCATACCCATAATTCTCCAGGAGAACCTTAACAATATTCTTTCCTATATCATGAACATCACCCTTGACTGTAGCTATAACTATCTTTCCTTTGCTTACAGGGGCATTATCAGACATAACCATATGCTTTCTTATAACTTCAAATGCTGCCTGTGCAACACCTGCTGACATAATAAGCTGTGGAAGGAACAATGTACCCTTCTCGAATTCAGCACCTATCTTATCAAGTGCAGGAATAAGCACCTGATTAACAATCTCCATTGAATCCATCTTCTTAAGAAGAGCCTCTGTTATCTCAGCACCTTCATTCTTAAGTCCTTTTTCAACAGCATAGAAAAGATCATCTCCTGTATAGTTTCCATCTTTCTTTTCCTTCTTGACAGGATCAATCTTAGAAACATTTGGCATAGCGCCATAGTTTTTTATGTAATCAACTGAATTCTTATCAATATTAGCAAGAAGCTTATACGCCCTTACCGCGCCTGTCATCTCTGGGATGTTAGGATTGATAATTGCAAGGTCAAGTCCGTTAGTAAGTGCCATTGTAAGAAAAATGTGGTTTACAAGCACTCTGTTTGGAAGTCCGAATGAAATATTAGAAACACCAAGCACTGTCTTTAAGCCAAGCTCATGCTTAACTGTATGAAGTGCATTAAGAGTTTCCATTACGCCCTCCTGCTCAGCAGAAGCTGTGAGTGTAAGGCAGTCAATATAAATATCTTCTTTAGGGATTCCCATTGCAACAGCCCTGTCCATAATCTTCTTTGCTATCGCAACTCTGTCCTCTGCCTTCTTAGGAATACCATCTTTATCAAGTGCGAGTCCTATAACTCCTGCACCATATTTCTTAACAAGAGGAAGAACATTGTTAAGAGACTCCTCCTCACCATTAACTGAATTGACAAGCGGCTTACCATTGTATACACGGAGTGCTGCCTCAAGTACTTCTGGTATTGTAGAATCAATCTGCAGCGGAACATCAACAACTGCCTGTAATGACTTTATTGTATCTATCATCATTTCACGTTCATCAATTCCCGGAAGTCCTACATTGACATCGAGAATATCTGCGCCACCTGATATCTGCTCTAAAGCCTGTCCAAGAATATAATCCATATCGTGTCTTAACAAAGCTTCCTTAAAAAGCTTCTTACCTGTAGGATTGATTCTTTCACCGATAATTCTTGGTTCATCAACAACAACAGTGCTTGTAGCTGAACACACTGCACCCGGAATATATTTGTGTGGTGCTGCCGGATTGCCTTCTCTTTTTAACATCTCTGATAATTCTTTAATGAACTCAGGATTAGTTCCACAGCAGCCGCCGAATATCTTAATGCCATATTTTCTCAAATCCTTCATGAAATCTGCAAACTGGGCTGCAGTAACATTGTAAAGGTTAGTTTCAGGGTCAGGAAGTCCTGCATTAGGTTTTACTACTATCGGAAGATTAGTCCATTTTACAAGTTCTTCAATAACCGGTTCTAATTCTTTAGGTCCTAATGAGCAGTTAACGCCAAGTGCATCAACACCAAGTCCTGTAAGTGTAAGAGCCATTGCCGATATAGAGCAGCCTGTAAAGGTTCTCATATTCTGTTCAAATGTCATCGTGGCAACAATAGGAAGATCGCTGTTTTCCTTCGCTGCAAGTACAGCAGCCTTAACATCTAAAAGGTCAGTCATTGTCTCAAATACAACAAGGTCTGCTCCCGCAGCTGCTCCTGCCTTTACTATCTCGGCATACATATCATATGCTTCTTCAAAGCTTAATACACCTGTCGGCTCAAGAAGCTGTCCGATTGGTCCTACATCGAGTGCAACAAGGCCGTCCGGCTTTACTGTATCTCTTGCCTTCTTTGCATTGACAATCCCGGCAGTTACAAGCTCCTCAACACTTTTTCCGCATTCTTCAAGCTTATATCTGTTTGCACCAAATGTATTGGCATATACCACATCTGAGCCTGCATTGTAATACTGCCCTGCAATCGAAACAAGAAGCTCAGGTCTTGTTATATTAAGTACTTCCGGCGTCTCTCCCATCTTCATGCCCGCTGCCTGAAGCATTGTCCCCATAGCACCATCAAATATTATATAATCCCTAGTTTTTAAGAGTTCTCTGAATCTGTCAGCCACTACAATGTCCTCCCATTCCTCTGTATGCGCAGGTTTTATTAAGATTGCATGTTGCACAACCTCTGTTCTTAGTACTTACAGGCTCCTTAGTAAGTCCAATAACCGCAGTTACCGACTTTACCGGAGCCAGCATATATGATTTATTAAGATTAAGTCCTATCTTTTTACCGGCGTCTAACACCTTCAGAAAAGGCTCCTGCATGCTTATTGGCAGGTCACCATAACCAATTCCAAACCTGAATGTCTGGTAATAATCAGGATATTCCTCTCTTAAAAGCTCTTCAACCTTATCACATGTCTGTTCAACAGCTACACTTGCCAGACTGTCAAACACCAGTGCCTTAGCCATATCCGTAAGCTGCAACACTCTTAGCTGTCTGTCAATACCTTCCGATATCGTTACAGCCATGCATATTGCACTGTCACATTTATACAGATGTTTCTTAATGGACTCGCCCGGAAGCACCATGCTTGTATTCTTAAATGCCACACCGTCTTCATTAACTGTAAAATCAAGCTTCTTATAAATAAATCTTGGAACTGCGGTCTTTAATACAAGCTCCTCACATTCATCCATAAGCTCTTCCACCCGTTCATCAGGTGCATTTTTCTTATAACCCAGATATCTTAACGCTTCTTTTCTGTTAAGACTGGTAAGCTTAATACTTTTCTCCATTTCTTCTTACCTTGCCGCTTTTACTTCTGCGTTCTTTAAGTTTGTCATGTTTTCCACGGGACTCGTCTTTTCTTCTTCTTGTATCTGGCTTTGACTTGGATTTTCTTGCCGGCTTGGCAGATACATTTGCTTTCTCTACATTAACCTTTCTGCCCTTGATAAGTACATTGTCATTCATTGCTGCAAGTACTGCTTCCGCATGCTTTGCAGGAACATCAACAAATGTATAATTATCCATCATATCAATTGCACCGACAAGTCTTCCCGGCATTCCGGATTCTCCTGCAATCGCTCCAAGAATATTGGCTGGTGTAATCTTGTCCTTCTTACCAACATTAATAAAGAGTCTTACCATTCTTGATGTATCTGCATTTTCATCAAAATGAAAATTCTCTACCTCATCGATTCTGTCCAATGTATCTCCAACTATCATCTTAAGAAGAGCTGCTGCCATATCCATTGATGTATAATCTTCCTGATTAACATGCTCCTCAACCATATCAAGCATGGCTCTGTGCTCATCAGCTTCAATCATCTCTTTAATCTTGTCAAATATACCATCCATCTTGGTGTTCTTGACATCATCAAGTGATGGGATTGGCTTTGCAAGAATCTTGGTCTTGCAATATCTCTCGATATCCTTTAACTTATATACTTCTCTTCCAGATATAAATGAAAGTGCAAGTCCTGATTTTCCAGCCCTTCCTGTTCTTCCTATTCTGTGTACATAATATTCTTCGTCCTGTGGAAGGTCATAGTTAAATACTATATCAACTCCGTCAACATCAATTCCTCTTGCCGCAACATCAGTTGCAATAAGAATTTCTGTCTTTCCACTTCTGAAATCGTCCATTACACGGTCTCTCTGTTGCTGTTTCATATCTCCGTGTATACCGTCAGCAAAATATCCTCTGCCCTTAAGCTCTGATATAAGCTCGTCTACCTGTCTCTTAGTGTTACAGAACACAACTGACAGCTTAGGATTGTATATATCAATAAGACGGCTTAAGATTTCTGTTTTATTCTTAGATCTTACTTCATAATAAAACTGATCAATATTAGAAACTGTAAGTTCTTTTCTTACAACCTTGATAATCTTAGCGTCTTTCTGGAATTTTCTTGCAATCTCCATTATAGGCTTAGGCATTGTAGCTGAAAAAAGAACTGTCTGTCTTTCCTCTGGTGTCTCTGTAAGAATTGTTTCCATATCCTCACGGAATCCCATATCAAGCATCTCATCAGCTTCATCTAATATAACCATAGATACCGAATCAAACTTAACAGTCTTTCTTCTCATATGATCCATAACTCGTCCCGGTGTTCCAACAATAATCTGTACACCGGCTTTTAACGACTTAATCTGTCTTACAATCTCCTGTCCGCCATACACCGGTAACACCTTAATGTCACTCATGTACTTGGCAAGCTTTCTTATCTCTTCTGCAACCTGTACTGCAAGCTCTCTTGTAGGGCAGAGTACAATTGCCTGTGGTTTCTTAACATCTGGATTAATCTTCTGTAACATAGGGATAGAGTACGCAGCAGTCTTACCTGTTCCGGTCTGTGCCTGTCCGATAACGTCAATTCCTTCCAATACTGCAGGAATGGCCTGTGTCTGTATAGGAGATGTCTCCTCAAATCCCATATCCTCTACCGCTCTTAAAATTCTTTCATCAATATTTAATTCATCAAATTTCATTCTTTAATCTCCATTTCTATAACTTGTTAATTTTACATTACAGAAAGCCATAAGTCAAAGTAATAATTGCATTTTATTTCTTGTACATATATAATCGATGTGAATATTAATTCAGGCTTTGCCAATTTTGCTATATACTTATATATCTGCTCATGTGGCGGTGTGCGTTTGCTGCTGTGTCTGTGTGTGCCATATGACCGATATATTGCGAACTGTGTGGGAGTTAATGCCGCTATATACATAAGGGCGGTGTGCTAAAGCTCGTTCAAGCGAAGCGCGTTTGCTTTCGCACATCGTAATAAGCTTTGTAGATAGCGGCATTTACTCCCACTAAGTGTAGCAATCCTTGAGGGCATATGGTATACACAGACACAGAAGTGAATGCACACAGCCTCATGAGCGGCTGAATATATGATATGGCAAAATTGGCAAAGTCTGAATTTCAAAAGGAGTTTTTATGATTTTATCTTGCAATAACATTAGTAAATCTTTCGGAACGGACATTATTATTAAGTCTTGTTCTTTTAATATAGAAGACCATGAGAAGGCTGCCATTGTTGGAATCAATGGTGCCGGTAAATCTACTCTGTTAAAGATTATCACCGGTGAAGAGCCTGCTGATACAGGCATTGTCACTCTTGCTAAGGATAAGACTCTTGGTTATCTTGCTCAGCAGCAGGACCTTCAGTCTGACAGAAGCATTTATGATGAGCTTCTTTCTGTAAAGCAGTATATCCTTGATATGGAGAGTGAATTAAGAAGAATTGAGGCTGCCATGAACAGTGCTTCAGGTGATGAGCTTGATGCTCTTATGAACAGATACACCAATCTTAATCATGAATTCGAGATGAATAACGGTTACGCATATAAAAGCGAGATTACAGGCGTACTTAAAGGTCTTGGTTTTGCTGAAGAGGATTTCTCTTTACATGTAAATACCTTATCCGGTGGCCAGAAAACCCGTGTATCTCTAGGTAAGCTATTACTTTCCAAGCCTGATATTATTATGCTTGATGAGCCTACCAACCACCTTGATATGGAATCTATAAGCTGGTTAGAGAATTACCTTCTTAATTACAATGGTGCGGTTCTTATCGTTGCACACGACAGATATTTCCTTGATAAGATTGTAAGCAAAATTATCGAGATTGATAACGGTGACTGTACTGTATTTTCTGGTAATTACACAGATTATGCCTCAAAGAAGGCAATTCTTCGTAATATGAAGTTAAAGGAATACTTAAATCAGCAGCGTGATATTAAACATCAGGAAGAGGTTATTGCCAAGTTAAAGCAGTTTAACCGTGAGAAATCCATCAAACGTGCGGAGAGCCGTGAAAAAATGCTTGATAAGATTGAGGTTGTTGACAAACCAGTTGAGCTTAATGCCAGGATGAACATTAAACTTGAGCCATCTGTTATAAGTGGTAATGATGTCCTTACTGTTACTGACCTTACCAAATCGTTTGACGGCAATACTCTTTTTAATAATATTAATTTTGAGATTAAGCGTGGTGAACGTGTTGCTTTAATAGGTAATAACGGAACTGGTAAGACTACTATATTAAAGCTTATTAACGGCATTATCCAGCCGGACAGCGGAAGCATTTATCTTGGTGCTAAGGTTGCTATTGGTTATTATGATCAGGAACATCATGTACTTGACCCTGACAAGACTCTCTTTCAGGAGATTCAGGACGCATATCCTGACCTCAACAATACACAGATAAGAAATACTCTTGCAGCATTTCTTTTTACTGATGATGATGTATTCAAATATATCCGCGATTTAAGTGGTGGTGAACGCGGACGTGTTTCACTGGCAAAGCTTATGCTTTCCAATGCCAACCTGCTTATTCTCGATGAGCCTACTAACCACCTTGATATTGTATCCAAGGAAATTCTTGAGAACGCCCTTAACAGCTACACTGGCACAATTCTTTATGTCTCACACGACAGATACTTTATTAATGCAACAGCAACAAGAATAATTGAACTCACTAACCGGAATATTGTTAATTATATTGGTAATTATGATTATTATCTGGAAAAAAGGGATATACTTACAGCAAAGGCTTCCCCTGATGCACAATTGAGTTCTTCTGATAACACTACCAAAAAAGATTCAAAGCTCTCATGGCAGCAGTCGCGTGAAGAACAAAATAAGCTTAAGAAAAAGCAGAATGAAATTAAGAAAACCGAAATAAGAATTGCTGAAATTGAAGACAGATTATCCGCTATTGATACAGAATATTCAGATCCTTCAATAGGCAGTAATACAGCCCGTTTAATGGAACTTCATAATGAATCCACTCAACTAAAGAAAGAATTAGACGAACTGTATGAACACTGGGAAGAATTAATGGATGAAATATAAGTATTTACATTCAGCAAAAAGTGCCAAAAATCCCCATTTTGAGCCACTTTTTATTGACAAATCATGAATCTAGGAGTATAAATAATCTATACTTATTATTACTTAATTTTTTAAGGAGGACAATTAAATCATGAATAAGACAGAATTAGTTGCTGCTATCGCAGAAAAGGCTGGACTTTCTAAGAAGGACGCTGAAGGTGCTGTTAAGGCTTTCACAGATACTGTTGCAGAGCAGTTAAAGGCTGGCGAGAAGATTCAGTTAGTAGGTTTCGGTACATTTGAAGTTGCTGAAAGAGCTGCTAGAACAGGAAAGAATCCTCAGACAGGCGAAGCTATTAAGATTCCTGCTTCTAAGGCTCCAAAGTTCAAGGCTGGTAAGGCTTTAAAGGATGTTGTTAACACACCTGCAGCTCCAGCTAAGAAGTCTAAGAAGAAGTAATTAATTATGACTTTTAAAGGCTGTCACTTATGTGGCAGCCTTTTTTCTCTTTATTTAATTAAGTTCATGAAATCGAGGTTTATTAATTATGGAAATCGAACGCAAGTATCTTGTGTCAGGCATCCCTGACAATATAGATTCTTATCCCTGTCGCTTTATTGAACAGGGCTATCTTAACACTGCTCCTGTTGTCCGTGTAAGACGCGACAATGATAATTACTATCTCACTTATAAGGGTGGCGGAATGATGGCCAGGGAAGAATATAATCTTCCACTTAACAAAGAAGCCTATGAACATCTGATTAAGAAAGCTGATGGCAATATCATCACCAAGAAGCGTTATGAAATCCCTGATGGCAATGGATATACTATTGAACTTGACATATTTGAGGGGCTCTTTGCTGGCACTATCCTTGCAGAAGTTGAATTTCCAACTATCGAAGCTGCTAATTCATACACTGTCCCTTCATGGTTTATTGATGATGTTACTAATGATCCTGCTTATCATAACAGTAATATGAGCAGAAAAGTTTTCTAATATAGAGGTCTGGAATATGGATAAAGAAACTATGTTTGAATATATTCAACGGCTTAAGCTTGCAGTAATAACTCTTTTCAAATGGTTATTCTGCTCGGTTGTATGTGGCTGTTTTATTGGTTCTGTCGGTGCTGTATTTCACCTGATGCTTGGTTATGTAGGCAGCCTGCGCGTTGAATACCCATTTTTACTATTCGGACTGCCTGTTGCCGGTATCATTATTGTATTCATGTACAATATAGTCCATGAAGCTGGAAACCGTGGAACTAACCTTGTCATAACCGCAATACAGTCGAATGATGAAGTCCCGGGAAGAGTTGCTCCCCTTATAATTGTATCAACACTGCTTACCCATCTGTGTGGTGGTTCTGCCGGACGAGAAGGTGCTGCGCTTCAGGTCGGAGGTGCATTAGGCAATACATTTGCAAAACTGTTTAAATTCGACGAGAAGGATACTCGAATTATGATTATGTGTGGTATGAGTGCCTGTTTCTCAGCACTTTTCGGAACACCTATTGCAGCAGCCGTTTTCTCTATGGAAGTAATAAGCGTTGGTGTTATGTATTATGCTGCTTTAGTGCCATGCGTACTCGCTGCATTTATAGCACAGGGCATAGCCTCTGCACTGGGACTTGAATCTACACATTTTGTAGTTGATGAAATCGCTTCTTTTTCTTTTATTAATGGCAGTAAATTCATCATCATGTCCGTACTTTTTGCTCTTGTAAGCATTCTGCTGTGTGTTGTTTTACACGGTACTTCAAAGCTCTACATTAATTACATAAACAACCCATACATAAGAATAATTATTGCCGGAGTCCTTGTTATTGCCATGCGTTACATATTTGGCACAACTGATTATCTCGGTGCAGGCTCAGATATTATTGCAAAAAGCTTTGTAACAAGCTGTGCATGGTATGTATTCCTTTTAAAAATGCTGTTTACAGCCGTAACATTGGGTGGTGGATTCAAAGGTGGTGAGATTGTTCCTACTCTTTTCGTGGGTGCAACGCTTGGAAGCTTCTTAGCACCTATATTCGGACTCCCTGTCGGATTGTGTGCAGCATGTGGTATGGTAAGTGTGTTCTGTGGAGTAACTAACTGCCCACTCACATCATTCATTCTATCTATTGAGATGTTTGGTGCATCAACAATGAAATTCACAATTCTGTGTATTGCATTAAGTTATCTGTTATCCGGATATTACAGCCTGTATAACAGCCAGAAAATCGTCTATTCTAAGTATAAGACAGAATATATAAACCGCCGGTCCC
>ERZ780014.222-NODE-222-length-29434-cov-4.98873_pt1 | contig 29434 bp, 29 predicted proteins | sample MGYA00511929_ERZ780014 | MGnify/ENA primary metagenome ERZ780014 (study PRJEB29588, sample SAMEA2155132) | human gut metagenome | biome: human gut; feature: human-associated habitat; material: faeces | place: Denmark | collected 2008/2010 ...
TCTTTTGCGGAGTACAGGTGCATTTTCCTGACGGGTCATTAAAATATCCGCACGGGCACGGATTCGTTGGAACACTGAACTTGATACAATTTAACTTTATTTTCCGTAGGGGTGTTCAAAGGGGGTTCATTTGAACACTCCTTGAAAAACGGTACTTGCAGGTATAAAGAAAGGCAGGCGGTCTCGTTATAAGACTACCTGCCTGTTGATTATTCTTATGCTGTTTTCTGTATTTCGCCAGTTCGGCAAACTGGAATTTCAAAATTTCAAATCAATTTGAAACTCAAAGTCTTTTTCACATTGAAAATGTTGCCCTATTTGTCCTACAAAATAATCTTCGTTTTCTGGATAGACTACTTTTGTCATCAATCTTAATAAATCTAGTTCTTCGGCAGACTCTTCCAATATTATTTCAAATGTACTCCATCCATCTGTTACAGGCGAACATATATAATTCAGCATATCAGAAAACAGTTCATATCCGTTTATGTGTTGGTTCTTTGCCAACTGCCCAGCCCTATCTGAACATAGCATCTTTTCCAACATACTATAATGCTTACCATTCAGACTTACTTGATATGTTTTCATGTACCGATCCTCAACAAATCTAGCATTTTCTTTTCGATTAAATCACTGTTCATATTTTAGTCGGTTTTCAATAAATGCGTGCTTTTGATTCCAAAATTCTTTTGCCAATGACATATATGTGATTATATTTGTAGCCGAATCTAATGGTCTTTTTCCAGATTCAATCAGTTTATCTACCAGTTCACTATTTATATGATAAATGGTGCTTGCATAATCGTATACATCATCAAACAAATTTAAATACTTTTCAATTTCTGAACAATTCTCCATTGTACAGTGATTTTGTAACATATTTATGTTGTATCTATATTTCATATCCAAAATAAGAAGCCAAACATCTAATCTATCTAGTCCGATAGCTCCCTTAGCTCCCTGCATATTTCCTGATTGAAGCATTATAGATATATTATCTTGTGAATGATACATCTGGGAACATTCATTCAACATTTCCAAATATATTTCTAGTATTCCTTCACCTGCTAAATCACGTTCTAAAATTTTTTTATAGTTTTCATATCTGCTTCTACATAATTCTCTTTTCTTTTGGGTAGAAAAGTTAAAATCCGTTTCGCCACTAAACCTCATTTCCTCCGTGGACTTTCCATTATGTATAAATTGACATTTAATATATGGCCTTCCGTGCCTTCCGCCTTTTTTAATGATGTCATTATCTGTAAATAAATTTCCACCCTTAATTAGATTATTCTTATACATTATTTGATATATTTTCCATGCTCCGTATTTAACATCATATTCACCAATATCATTTATTTTTAACCAAAGTCTATGTAACAATTTCATATTCCTCTCTTTTAACTATTTAATAAGTGTAATTACATCACTGGATACACTTAACCAGTTCTCCAAATTCCGATTTGTTAAACTCAACACACCTATTATACCTTATATCGGCAGATTCGCATATCCATTTTATGTTATATTTCTGCAATATAAAAGGTCAAACCCGTCAAGCCCGATGGTTACTGACGAATACGACCTTTTATTATCAAATTTCTGAATTTTTTCTTCTATTATAATATGTGTCAAATCAGGATTTAATTTATCTCGTTTTTATCTTAAATCCGTTCTTAAAGATGAATAGTATATCATCCTTTGACTTTACCACCACTTCCTGAACAAGGCTGCTCCAAAGTCCCTCATCAAATTCTTCTACTAAAGCCCCCTGCTTTTCCAATGCCCGGATGAAGCCCTTGAATAATTCCCTCTGAGCCTTTTTGCTTTCAATCTGTTCTGAAATCTTGTCATAATCTGCTTTGATGGTATTGTACCTTTCGGTAAGGTCAGCATATCTTCTCTCATATTCATTCTGTTCAAGTGCCATCCGGCTGTTCTCCGCTATGGCTGTCTGCATCTGATCTGCGATTCAGTCAGACAATTTTTATTATCCAATCTGAATTTTATAACCGAAAATTATTTTCCCCAATACTTTCTGTCCAAACTGCGATACTGCACTGCCTCAAGAATATGGTCGGATTTAATGATTTCGCTGTTATCAAGGTCGGCAATCGTCCTTGCGACTTTAAGCACTCTGTCGTAGGCTCTTGCGGTCATTTCCATACTTTCAAACGCACTTTTCAGCATTTGCTCCGCCTCGTCATCAATAATACATACTTTTTCAAACTGTTCGGCATTTATATTTGCGTTACAGCTTGTACTTGTGCCTTTGTAGCGTTCGGACTGAATTTTTCTTGCTTTGTCAACACGCTTTTTAATTTCGGCAGACGGCTCCGTCTGTTCTTTATCTCTAAGCTCGTCAAATTTAACTGCCGATACCTCTATATGTATATCAAAACGGTCAAGCAGCGGGCCGCTGATTTTATTAAGGTAATTATGTATCTTTTGCGGAGTACAGGTGCATTTTCCTGACGGGTCATTAAAATATCCGCACGGACACGGATTCATTGCCGCAACCAACATAACGGTGCAAGGATAAGTGTAGCTTCCGTGCGAACGGGAAATCGTAATTTTTCCGTCCTCAATAGGCTGACGGAGCACTTCAAGCGACATTCGGGAAAATTCGGGTAATTCGTCAAGAAAAAGTACGCCGTTATGAGCAAGCGATACTTCACCCGGTCGAACTGTTCCTGTACCTCCTCCGCCAAGACCCACGGCAGTTACCGTATGATGCGGCGAACGGAACGGTCGTGTGCGTACAAGTCCGTTTTTGTCGAGCAAACCTGCTATTGAATGAATTTTTGTGGTTTCAATCATTTCTTCAAATGTCATATCGGGCAGAATTGACGGAATACGCTTTGCAAGCATACTTTTACCCGATCCGGGAGGACCGATTAACAGTATGTTGTGACCTCCTGCAGCCGCAATTTCCAGTGCTCTTTTTACTTCTGCCTGCCCCTTAACCTGTGAAAAATCGGGCACAAACTGTTTGACTGTATTATCTTCATCAATTTCCGCAACGGCAGGTTCAATAGGTTTATCGCCGCTCAAGTGTGCAATCAGTTGTAAAATATTTTTAACGGGATAAACTTCAATGCCGTCAACCACTGCGCCCTCTGCGCCGTTTGCAAAAGGTACATATATCTTTTGATAACCGAGTTCACGGGCTTTTATTACCATAGGGAGTACGCCGTTTATGGGTCGTACATCTCCGCCGAGTGACAGTTCTCCCAAAAATGCCGAGTCGGAAATTTCCGCAACTACAGCGCCTGTCATCTTAAGCACTGCAATAAGAATTGGCAAATCGTATATAGGACCTTCCTTTTTTATATCGGCAGGGGCGAGGTTAATTGTGATATGTGCGGTCGGAAAATTAAATCCGCAATTTTTCATTGCACTTTTAACACGGTCACGGCTTTCCTTTACGGCGGCATCCGGCAGTCCTACCATATCAAATGCGGGAAATCCTTTGTTAATTGCGCCCTCAACCTCTACGGGATAGCTGTCCATTCCCATAAGACCGAAACTGTTAATTTTCACAACCATTTTAAGCACCTCTTATTAAAAACTACATAATATTATACCATTTTATCTTTTTGCTTACAAGTCAAAAAATATATAAATATGTAAATTCTGCACAATTATTGACGAACGGATTAAAAAAATTTACAAATAATATTTACTTTCTTATTGACAAATAAAAGGAAATAGGTTATTATTTACAGTAAGGAAAAGTCTTTTGAGGTGAGCTTGTGTCTGAATCGTTAAAAAATCTTTCAGAGCTTTCGGATGCAAAGCTTGCAGAGCTTGTAAAAAGCGGAAATGACAGTGCTTTTGATGTGCTTACGCTAAGATACTTGCGAAATATTGGCTTTTTGGCAAAAAAATATTCTGCGGACGGTTACGAGCGCAACGACTTTGTTCAGGAAGGACTTTTGGGACTTTTGTACGCTTGTCGAACATTTGACAGCAACAACAAAGCCTCTTTTAAAAGTTATGTTGATATTGTTGCGAAACGCAGATTTATTTCTATTGTGCGTAAAGCTCAAAGGCAAAAATCCGTGCCGAGCTCAAGCCTTGTGTCGCTTGATGCAGACAACGACGAGATTGATGGCGAAAGTACAGACCCGGAGCAGCTGATGCTTGCAAAAGAACATTATTCTCTGCTTTTAGACGAACTTAAAACCTTGCTTTCGGAAAGAGAGTATACGGTACTGATGCTGTACTGCGGCGGAATGAGTTATGTTGAGGCTGCAAAAAAACTTGGCATATCCGCAAAGTCAGCCGACAATGCGTTGCAGAGAGCCAAAAAGAAAATTTCCTTACATTATATGTCCTTAAAAGATTAAGCGGTGCAATTCCGCAAAAGGGCAAAACAATTATACAGTACAAAAGTGAGGTAAAAAACAATGTACGAAGATAAGACATTAGTATGTAAAGAATGTGGAAATGAATTTGTTTTCACAGCAGGCGAGCAGGAATTTTATGCTGAAAAAGGTTTCGTAAACGAGCCACAGCGTTGCAAAGCTTGCAGACAGGCTCGCAAAAATGCTGCTAAACCGGCTCGTGAACTTTTTGAAACAACCTGCGCAGAGTGCGGCGGTGTTGCAAAGATTCCTTTCAAGCCAATGGAAGGCAAGTCTTACTACTGCAGCGATTGCTTTGCAAAGAGAAAGTAACAACAGACAGACTTATATTTATTATAGCGATTTTAAAAGACATTGTTTTAAAACCAATATAGTTTGTATATTTTTTTAAGCTGTAACGAACGGCGGATTTCATTGTGAATCCCCCGTTTTTTTCTTTTTAATGATGTTTTTGTGAGTTTTCCTTTTAAAAACTTTCATATATAAAACACAAAATCTCTATTGACATTTTGTAATACAGGCTTTAAAATAGTTACTAATCGGTAATAATTTAGATACAATTTTTTAACATTTTTGAAGTGATAAAGGAGTTTTCTTAATGGGAAAGCTTGGCTATATTGTAAGATGTATTGCACATATGGATTACAGCGCTCTTTTTGATACTGTAAAGCAGGTGCATAAACTTTCAGGCAAACCGAGAGCGGTTATACTCGCCGATATAGTTTCCTGCGGATTTAAGTACGGCGCAGGATATAAGGATTATTTGCTTTGTGAATTTTATAATCTCAACAGCGAACAGAGGGCAACATTTGTGACAAGAGGTATAAACAATACCGTTGTAAAGCTCTTGAATGACCCTGATTACTATCATATTCTTGATAATAAAACTGAATTTTACACTATGTTTAACGATTATCTTCACCGCAAGTGGCTTAATTTTGCAAAATGCAGTAAAAGTGAATTTGTTGATTTTATGCAGGAATTTGACGAAATTATATGTAAGCCTGATGATTTGTGCTGCGGCAAAGGTGTAGACAAGCTGAAAAAAGCGGATTTTGGCAGTCTTGACGATATGTATGACGAACTGAAAAGACGGCATATCAGTATTGTTGAAGAAGTGGTAAAACAGCATCACGATATGAGCAGAATCAACCCCGATTCCGTAAATACAATCCGTGTTTATACTGTTTTGACAGATGGCAAGGCTAATGCTATATATGCGTGTATCCGTATGGGAAACAGCGATCGCCCTGTAGACAATATTAACGCAGGCGGTATGTATTCGCCTATTGATATGAAAACGGGCAAAATTGCATTTCCTGCTTGTGATAAACAGAGAAAAGTTTACGAAAAACACCCACGCTCGGGATGTGAACTTAAAGGTTATCAAATTCCGTTCTGGGAGGAATCAATGGCTATGTGTTGTGAGGCGGCGGAAAAACTCCCGCAACTCGGATATATCGGTTGGGATGTTGCAATTACAGAGAACGGGCCGTTGTTTATTGAGGCGAATAATATGCCCAAAATCCCGTTGAAAGCCCCCGATAAAATCGGTTTTTTACCGACATTAAGACAATATGTTAAGGGAATATAAATTATTTGACAGATTGTCGGCTTGGTGTCAGATTTTAAAATTTTTATTCTGATTTTTTTGCAAAAAATTTAACATATAATATCAAAAAGCACGGCTGTCATTATGACAGCTGTGCTTTTTTACGCTTTCTGTATTTATTGTGACATAATGCAGTAAGATAAAATAATTTAACTCTTTGATTGCGTTAATGTTTAAAAATTACTTAATAACGGCTTAAATACTGATAAAAATAAGCATAAGAGTTATATTTACCGAATATAAATTAATTAATTTAGCAAGCAATATTATTTCTACAAAAGAATATATAAACTGCCTTCCACATACTGACAAAACGATTGAGTGCAAAATTTTATAATATAGGTAAAGGTTGCAGACAATGCTATCTATTATAATATAAAAAAGAAAAGGATGTTAAAAATGGAGGCAAAAAAAGCTCTGGTTCGCAAAAATTTTGATGGCTCGGCTGAATTTGCAAGAACGGTGATTACAAACATAGTATATTTTGTCAGCGGTGTTCTTGTGTCAAAGGGGGCAATGCTTGGAAATCTATCTCCTTTCGGAGCGTCTTTTGCGGCGGCTGTACCGAAAAAATATTTGCTGTCGGCACTTGCAGGCACAGGGCTTGGCTATATTTTGCTTACGCCCTCGGACAGCTTCAGGTACATAGCTGTTGTGGTTGCGATAGGCGGTATAAGGTGGCTTACAAGCGATATAAAAAGGGTGAAGAACAGCGCACTTTTTGCTCCGCTTGTTGCATTTTTGCCTATTCTTGCAACGGGTATTGTACTCACATTTGTCAGCACAAGCACGCTTTCCTCGCTTACCGACTGCATTATCGAGGCGGTGCTTGCAGGTACGGCGGCTTATTTTTTCAGCAGTACGGTAAGGCTTTCAACCGAAAGACGCAGTATTGCCGCATTTTCCCAACAGGAAACCGCAAGTCTTGTGCTTACAGGCTGTGTTTTAATGCTATCGTTTGGCAGTGTTGCCATTGAGGGCATTTCTGTCGGCAGAATACTTGCCGTTCTTGTTACCTTGCTTTGTGCAAGATACGGGGGTGTTGCAGGCGGTTCGGTCTGCGGAATTGCAACGGGAGCAATATTCAGTATTGCAAGCAGAAATCAAGGCTTTATCTGCGGAGGATACGCATTTGGCGGACTTATGGCAGGATTGTTTTCGACTGTCGGCAAATTTGCCTGCGTAATAGCGTTTATGATTTCCGATGCGGTTATGTGCCTTGCTTTCAGCGACAGGGTGGCTCTTGCCGAGGTACTTATAGAAAGTTTTACGGCGTCTGTCATTTTTTTGATTCTGCCCAAAGAAGTAGGTAATTTTATTGCACCTGTTTTTTCTCATGAAAAAAATGCTTCTCTCGGTGAAACTTTGAGGAAAAATGTGGTTATGAGGCTTGATTTTGCCTCAAAAGCCATTAATAATGTTAAAAACGATGTCAACGGAGTATCCGACAGACTTAAAAGGCTGTATTCGCCCACACTTGATATGGTATGCGACAATGTCAGAAAAAATGTCTGTTCAGGCTGTGGATTAAAAGTTTACTGTCACGATAAACAGGAGGGAGTGACCTATGATGATTTTCGCCGCCTTGAGGAAAGGCTTGAACAACAGGGAAGAGTGAGTGAAAACGATATTGAGGAGGTCTTTGTCAAAAAGTGCTGTAAAAAGCGTGAGATAGCCGACAGTATGAACAGCAATTACAGGGAATATATTTCTTGTCTGGAGGCTCAACGCAGGGTAGATGATGTACGCAGTGTCGTTGCGGGACAATTCTCGGGAATCGGGGATATTTTATCCGATTTATCTGATGAATTTAAAAGCGCAATGAAATGTGACACCGATGCGGCAGAAAGGGTAATTTCCGCTTTGTCGGCTGTCGGAATTATTCCCATGGAATGTATTTGCCTTATAACTTCGGGCGGAAGAATGAATGTTGAACTTTCAATTTCTCCCAAATCAAAGCGCTTTTCAAAAGGGCAGTTAATGCGTGAAATTTCAAAATGCTGCGGCAGAAGATTTGATTTGCCTCTTATTACCAAAGAGGGCGGCAGTATAATGGCAAAATTCTGCGAAATGCCTGTTTACGATGTGGAAATAGGTACGGAACAGCATATTGCAAATCGTGGCAAACTTTGCGGCGACTGCCTTAATTATTTTAACGACGGCACAGGCAATACTTATGCCATTGTGTGTGACGGTATGGGCACAGGCGGCAGAGCGGCGGTTGACGGCAATATGGCAACTTCTATTATGACAAGACTTCTCAAGTCCGGACTTACCCCGGAAAGCTCACTGCAGATTGTAAATTCCGCACTTATGGTAAAGAGTGAGGACGAATCGCTTTCAACAGTTGATGTGGCAAAAATAGATTTGTACAGCGGAAGAGTAACTCTTAACAAAGCAGGTGCACCGCTTACCTATATAAAGAAAAACGGCAGAGTGATTGCAAAAGAAATGCCGTCACTTCCTGCCGGAATACTTAACAATATTAAATTTTCGACCGATACGGTCAACTTGACAACAGGAGATATGGTGGTTATGGTGTCTGACGGTGTATTATCAGGTAACGAAAAATGGCTTGAAAATCTTATAAGAACATGGAACAAGGGCAGCACACAGGAACTTGCGCAGGCGGTTGTTGCGGAAGCAATAAAGCACCGCAATGACGGTCACGATGACGACATTACGGTGCTTGCTGTAAAATTGACTGATAACGAATAATCAGAAATCAACTGTTCCGATGTAAAGCGGAATGTTGCTTTCGTTATCTATAAGCATAAATATGAACGGACGGTCAAACTTTAGAGTGCTGTCGGCTGTTTTGGAGTCGGATTTAAGTGTGTTTGCGGTAACTGTTGCTTTAACGCTTTCACTGCCGCCGATACCTGCTGAATTTACGGTAACAGACGGCTGAATTTCGGAAATATCATTTACGAAAAGGTCATCTGAAAGAGTGATATTTGAAAGGTTAATGCTGTCGGTAAATATATCCGCAAGGCCGCAATCCTCAAGTTCGGATTTAAGGCTTGTAGGTTTGCCGTCTGACTTTATACTGAATTCGGGAACAGAGGCATTTGTAAGAGATGTTATTTTAAAGCTGTCGAGCATATCGGAATACTCAAGATATGTCATTGAGGATATGTAGCTTTCAAGCGAAGTATCCTCATTTGGCATAATTGCAACAAATTTTACAGGTGTGTTGCGCATATATTTTATAATGCCCTGCGCTTTGTCTGTATGAATATAATTTTCTGCAGAGGTCATATATTTTACTGTTTTTTCGCCACTTTCGGAGTAAAAAGTACCGTCCGCAACAGCGTCTTTTTCGTAAGCGTTAAGCCATTCGTCATATATATCCGATGTGCTTGTACAGAAAAGGTTATTTGAGTTGTCAAGAGAAGTCACGGCATTTTCGCCGAGTACGGAATTAACCTTTTTAACTGCGTTTTCATCTGAAAATACAAATCTGAAAATATTTGCTCCGTAAAAGTCAGCGTTTGCCTTCAGAAAATTCTTTCTTATATCAACCGTGTCGTTAAAAAACATTGATTGATTAAGTTTTACATAAGCTTTTTCTGAATTTTTATCGTTTTCATCTGTATTTGTGCCGTCAGAAGAAAAGGCTTTAAGTCTGCTCTGAAAATATGACGAACATTGATTTTCAGAATCAAGTACAAGCTCATCACTCAGCGCATTGACAATATTTGTCTGGCTTTGTTTTGCGGCACCGTTTGCAAGTAATCCGAGTGTGAGAGCAGTATTGGAAGGCGCAAACACAAAACTCTTTTTATCGGAATTGTTTTTGTAATAGTTACGGAAAAGTTTTAATTCAAAATCACTTACTTCGCTTGAGTAAGAATTATATTCCGTAGGAGCGCTGACTGCTCCGTCGGAATAATTAAATGTGGTTTCAGTATCGCTGTTTCTTTCAACATTTTTTGAAAGATTTTCCTTGTCTGAAAAGCTGTCTGCACTTGAGCAGGCTGTAAATGTTACTGCGATTAAGCCTGCGCAAAGCAGGGCTGATATAGTTCTTTTCATTTATTTGAACGGTCCTTTCGTTAATCTTCATTGACGAGCTTTTTAGCGAGGTCATAAATTTTTTCTGCCGAATTTTCTTGTGCAAGATTGCCGCAAAACCTTTTCATTTCGGCAAGTTTGTCCGGATTGCCGAGAAGTCTGCAAACCTGTTCGGCACCGTTTAATTTATCAAGCATAATTGCGGCACCCGTTTTTACAAGAAATTCTGCATTATCACGCTCTTGCCCGGGAAAAGCATTGTAAATTGCAAGCGGAAGTCGGCAAGCAAGACTTTCGGTAACTGTAAGTCCGCCGGGTTTTGTTACGATGAGGTCGGATATATGCATATAATCCTCAACATTGTCAACAAAGTACAGAAGTTTTGTGCAGTCCTGGGCATTAAGTTCTTCCATTACTTCTTTAAGATGTGTATAAAGGTGCTTGTTTCTTCCTGTAATTACGATAAATTGAATTTGCTTTTTCTGCAAAACAAGGCTTTTATAAAATTTTAATACGCTTGTAACGCCGAAAGAGCCTGCCATAAGCAAAACAGTCGGAATGTTGGGGTCAAGTCCCTCTCTTTTACAGATTTCAGCTTTATCAAACGGCTCGGAAAATCTGTCAAAAATCGGGATGCCGAGCGGATAAATTATATTTTTATCTACATCATATTCGTTGACTAATTTTTCCGCCATTTGAGGTTCGGCAAGTACATAAGCGTCAATGTTCGGTACAAAATATGTGCGGTGTGCGGCATAGTCTGTTATAAGGCTGATTGCTTTTGCACTGATTTTGCCCTTTCTTCTCAATCTTGATACCATCGTTGTAATAAACGGGTGGCACATAATGATAACATCGGGATTAAACTCATCTATGATGCTCAAAAGCTTGTTTGACATTGCGGTATTTGATTTCATAACTGCGTCATAGACTATGGTTTTACGGTCTGTTACTTTGTAGCACACACCGTAAACCTTCGGAATTTTTGTAGCCATAAAGTGATAACCGCCGCAGACTGTTTTGTCATAAACTTTGCCGATTGCTTTTAATGCGTCAACGACCTTTACCTCATTGTTTGCATCAAGCGCTTTTATTTTGGCGTCAAGTGCGGCAGCGGCTCCTTTGTGTCCCCCGCCTGTTGAGGCGGTAAGAATCAATATTTTCATAATAAAAAGCTCCATTAAATATTAATGTCTGTAAACTATATTATATCGTTAATATAAACAATTTTCAACCGAAAAGTAAAAAAAGATTAATAAATAATTTTTTGCAATAAATATTTGTCACAAAAATGTAGCATTGCATAAAAATTAAGGCTGAAATTATAATTAAAATTTGGGAATTATTTTGGGATGATTTTTGAATTTATGTCTTTATTTTTACCAAAAAGTGTAGTAAAATTATATTGGTAACATACATAATAAAGAAATTGTAAATGTTCATTTCCCAAACGGAGGAATTTTTTAATGGTCGATTATGACAAGGATTTTATTTTTTACAATGATTCGGACGATGAACTTGTAGATGTTTCAAACGGTATTAAGACTGCCGAAGAATCTGCAAATTCTAAAAAAGGCGCAAAACATTCACCTTCGGGCGCTCACCATTATGCAGGTGTGTTTTCTTACGAAGATGAAAACAAACGCAAAAAGAAAAAAGAAAATAAAAAGTCTGAACCAAAGGAAAAAAGCGATAATAAAGACAATAAAAAAGACGGCAAAAAAAGTAATAAGAAAAAAATTATTATTGCAAGCTGCGCAGCCGGTGCGGTAGTTATCGGTATTGCCGTTGCGGGTGTGGTTATGCTTATGCCAAGCAAAAACGGACAGACTACTGTCGATAATCTTGGCTTGGGATTCCATTTTTCCGATGATGCACAGGTGTCGGGAATTTCACTTGCGGGCAAAACTTATGATGAGGCGCTCAAGCTTTTGACTTCAAAGCAGGAGTCATTTATAACTCCTGTTTCAATTTCTGTAAAGGCGAAAGAAAAGACATACACAATTACACAGAAAGACTTAAAATATACATACAATACAGAGAGTGTTCTTACACAGCTTAAGAATGACGAACTTAACAAAGAAAGTTCGGGCAAAACCGCAAAGACATATACTGTCGTTGCCACTTGCACAGATGATTCTATCAAGAGCAATGCCGAAAAGATTAAAAAAGAAGTTGATGTAAAGGCGACAAATGCCCGTGTTTCTGAATTTAATCCGTATGACGGTGACAACAGATTTAAATATGCCGATGCCGAAAAAGGTGCGGAGCTTGACGAAAAAGACCTTGTTACACAGCTTTCGTCAGCTATAAAAAGCGGTACGGGCACAATGGCACTCAATGCTGTAGTTAAAGATGTTGACGCAGATATTTCTCTTGATATGGTTAAGAAAAATATTGTGAAGCTTTCTACATACGAAACCGTTTCTTACAACAGCGCAAACGGTAATTCAAATATGAAAACTGCGCTTGAGGCTTGCAACGGTTCTGTACTTGAACCGGGGGAAGTATGGTCGTTTAACGAATGCACAGGCGATTCAAACCTTTCTGAAAACGGTTACAAGCCTGCAGGCGTGATTGCAGACGGTAAACTTGTGCAGGGCAACGGCGGCGGAATTTGTCAGGCAAGTTCAACTATTTATAATGCCGCAATAAGAGCAAATGTTGAGATTGAGGAAAGATACTGCCACCTTTGGGCATCCGATTATGTTCCTACAGGTCTTGACGCAACAATTGATTATCCTAACCTTGACCTTAAGTTCTCTAATCAGACAGATTACCAGATGTTTATAGAATGTAAAATGGACGGTACAACGCTTTCTGCTACATTTTGGGGATGGCAAAGCCCTGATTATGATGAAATAAGAACAGAAAATGAAATCGGCTCTACAAGCGGAAAAGAATTTTCTGCAAGAGCGTGGAGAGTATATTATAAGGACGGCAAAGAAGTTGACCGTGAGGAACTCCCGTCATCCACTTATGAGAGCAGCGGCGGGAATTAGGGGCGAGCCTATGCTAAAGCGAGCAGCGGCGGTATTGGCGGCGGCTCTGCCGACGGCGACGACGGTGTAGTTTCAAGACCGAGCAATAATAACTCGAACTCTTCTGACAATAACTCATCTTCAAACAATAACTCGTCATCACAGGTTACACCTGATGTACCTACCCCGGCTCCGGAGCCTGCTCCGCAGCCTGATCCGGAACCTACTGTAACTCCCGAACCCGATCCGGAACCGACTCCTGCTCCGACAGAACCGGAACCCGATCCGGAACCTACTCCGACAGAACCGGAAGTTACCGAATAATTTATAAAAAATCCTCCGTACATTTGTGCGGAGGTAAAATTTTAGAAAAGAGGTGTAGTGATGCCGTATTCTGTAGAGATAGATTTGCACGGTCACACCGTGGAAAGTGCGGGAAAAGTTTTAACGCAAAGATTAAAGCAATTGCCGAATGATGTGCGTGAAGTTACCGTTTTGCACGGATTTCACGGCGGAACTGCACTGCGAGATATGGTGCGCAGATATAAAAATCCGAAAATTGAGAGAAAAATTCTCGGACTGAATCAAGGCGAAACCATATTTGTGATTGTTTCGTATAATAATAAAGAAAGGTGATATGTAATGTATATAGATTTTGACGGTATGCAAACAAAGGAACTTCCTAATTTTAAGGGAGGAGAAAAAACTTTCAGAGCCGATATGTTTGATGACGGCGATACCAAAATTATGCGTGGCAGACTTGAAAGCGGTGCGTCAATCGGACTTCATACTCATGAGGGTAACTGCGAGATTATTTATATTCTTAGCGGCAACGGCAAGGTAAAGTATGATGATACGGAAGAAAAACTTTCCGCAGGCTCTTGCCATTATTGCCCAAAGGGACACAGCCACAGTTTGATTAATGACGGTGATGAGGACTTAGTCTTTTTTGCCGTAGTGCCTGAATTAAGGTAAATCGAATAAAATATTTGGTGAAGCAATGATGATGTTTATTTTTTAAATGCTTTGTTGCATCACTTTTTGTTTCTGTTTTGAATAGGTTTTATTATAAATGTTGGGGTAGCAATAATAAATTCCTGTTTAACTCACAGATTAAGTTAAATAATTAAAAAAATAGGTCAAGCCTTTTTAAAGGTTGACCAAACTTTTATAATTTCTTGACTAAGTATTTTGCAAAACCATACTTCACTCCAACTATAATATGTGAAGTCATTTTTTATCTCAATTTTACAGACAAACAAAGCGGCCGCCATCGCAAGATGACGGCTGATGAATTTTAAGAGTTTATATTTTGACAGTATTCATTTATTTTACAACTTAATAAGTAGAAAAACAATGCTGTTTATATTTTAGAAACAGAACCCAAAATTTCTGTTAAGCATCGTTACTTTCCAAAAATCCTTCTACATAAGCGTTAAACAGCTCTTCGCTTAATGAAAGTCTTAAAAGTTTTGTACCCTGAACCGCAAAATAGTAGGTGTCTTTATCTGTTATTACTTTAAATAATGACTCTGTATTGTGCCAATGCAATATTAGCAATGTTTTCCTTTAAAGTCTTATTATTTATTTCATTCTTTTCCTTAGGCGGTTTTTCCTTAAATAAACCCATTGCATATTTCCTTTTCGTTAATAAAAATGAATTTATCAAACTGACAAATGTAGATTTATAAAAAACTGTTGATAATTATTTCTTTTCCTCTGCCATTTCCTTAATAATATCGGCAACAAGTTCACGCTCATCCATATGATATTTTACGCCTTTGATTTCCTGATAGTCCTCATGGCCTTTGCCCGCAAGAACGATAATATCGCCGTCCTGTGCGTTTTCCATACAATATCTTATTGCGTCCTTACGATTAGGAACAACTACATATTTACCGTCTGTCTTTGCAAGACCTGTCTTGATGTCCTCGATAATATCCATAACATCTTCAAAACGGGAGTTATCCTCTGTGATTACGGAGAGGTCGGAAAGTCTGCCCGAAGTTTCGCCCATTTCGTATCTTCTCACCTTTGGACGGTTGCCGCCTGCGCCAAACATTGTAATAAGGCGGTTAGGTTTATAAAGTCGGAGTGTTGAAAGCACATTTTCCATAGAAAGTGCGTTATGAGCATAATCTATTATAAGCGAATAGTTGCCCGGTACGGGTACAGGTTCAACTCTGCCTTTAACCTTTGCTTTGTGAAGACCCTCGACAATAGCTTTGTCGGGAATATCGAAGAAAGATACGGCACTGATTGCGGCAAGCGCATTATAAACATTAAATTTACCGGGGATATTTACATCAAGAGAAAGTTTCTTTTTTCCGCTTAATTCAAAGTGAACGCCGATAAATCCGTTTTCAAATAATAAATGTTCATCAGACGCAACAAAGTCGGCTTTATTTGAGAAACCGAATGTTACAGGTTTTTCAACTGCAAGTTTTGTGATTTCGGTAAATTTTTCATCGTCAATATTTCCGGCAGAGTGTCTGCACTGTCCGAAAAGCAGACTTTTACAGTAAAGATATTCAGCCATATCCTTATGTTCAACACCGCCGATATGGTCGTGTGAAAAGTTTGTAAATATGCCTACATCAAATGTAATATCAGCAAGTCTGTAATGCTTTAAGCCGATTGAGCTTGCCTCAATAACCATAGCTTTACAGCCGCACTCAAGCATATCGTGCATAGCTTTTTGAATTTCGTATGATTCCGGGGTTGTGTTGTCTGTTTTTACAACTTTTCCGTCATATAAAATACCGAGAGTGCCGATTGTGCCTGTTTTGATTCCTGCACATTCAAGAATAGATGCAATCATAGCGGTTGTGGTTGTTTTGCCTTTTGTACCTGTAATTGCAATGGTCTTTAGTTTTTCGGCGGGTCTGCCAAAAAACTCGGCGCTGATATACGCAAGTGCTTTTCGTGTGTTTTCCACTTTAATAACCGCAACATTCTTCGGCACATCGAATGAAAGGTTATCACTTATTATAAGGGCAGCGGCGCCTTTTTCAACAGCGGATTGCGCATACTTGTGACCGTCGGATGTGTATCCCTTAAGACATACGAAAGCTGTACCATCGGTAACTTTTCGGGAATCATATATAATATCGGTTATTTCGGGATTGCCGTCATTTATTACGGTATATTCAATGTTTGCAAGTAAATTGCTTAGTTTCATAATAAATTCACTCCGTTTTTAGTTGTGATTACTATTACATTATAACAATTCAGAGAAAATAATACAACAATAATAATGAATTTTTTTGGAGTGTGTTTATTGTGCGAAAAGACTTATTTTATCTGTTGGTGAAAATTACCTAAAAAGCACCTATATAAACGAAAATATGTGCATTTAGCTGATATGAAACGAATTTAAGTAATTTACGAAAATAAAACGATAATCTCCAAATGAACAAGTTGCACAAAGATAATATTGTTATTGTTAACAAAAAGTCAGAGATGATTTTGTAAATAAAATCAAAATTTCAAAATTTAACTTGCAAAATGCACAAAAATAATTTAAAGTTTTAACACTCTGTATAAAAAGTACAAAGGTAGTTGCAATTTGTATGATTTTTTGGTATCATAAATGTAGTGAAAGGACAGAGGGACTGTCCTCACATCATTCAAACGGAATGAAAGTTTATATTTTATGAAAGAAGGAAATATCCGATGAAAAAGATTTTTGCCGTTCTTTTGGCAAGTATGATGGCTGCTACAGCACTTGTTGGCTGCGGCGGTTCAGGTGACAGCAGTACAGCTTCAAAAACAGAATCAAATGGTAACGGTGCTTCTGCAACAAGCAGCGACTTTGGTGACGAAGACAACATTACACTTAAAGTATGGGCTCCTGATAAGGCAGTTTCTACTTTTGAAAAAGAGTGCGAGGCATTCAAGGCTCTTTATCCGGACAAGAAGATTGATATTACAGTAGTTGCTCAGACTGAGAAAGATGCTGCTACAAACCTTCTTAACGATGCCTCAGCTGCTGCCGATGTATTCGGTTTCGCAAGTGACCAGCTCAACAAGCTTCAGACAGCAGGCGTTATTGCACAGGCTGCTTATGCTGAAGATATTTCTAAGAGAGATACAGCAGAGGCAGTTTCAGCTGCAACAATCGGCGGTAAGATTTACGCTTATCCGGAAACAGGTGATAACGGTTACTACCTCGTATATGATAAGTCAGTAGTTTCTGACGAGCAGGCAGGCAGATTTGAGGATGTCCTCGAAGCTTGTAAGGTCGGAGGCAAGAAGTTCATCATGGACGCAGGTGACGGCTTCTACGCATGTATGTTCACATTCACAGGCGGTCTTAAGACCGATGGCCTTGAGGATGACGGCATTACTCAGAAGTACACAGATTATGATGAGGCCGAGGTAGTTGCAACACTCCAGGCTTTCTCAAAGCTTATGCACGACTATAAGGGTACATTCCAGTCACTTAAAACAGACGCTATTTCTTCAGGTTTCGCACAGAAGTCTTGCGGTGCCGGTATCGACGGTTCTTGGAACACAGTTGCTGACAAGAAAGCTCTTGGCGACAACTTCGGTGCAGCTAAGCTCCCAACAATCGATGTAAACGGTGAAGCTAAGCAGATAATTTCAATGCTCGGTTACAAGTTCATCGGTGTAAACGCATCTTCTAAGTTCCCGCGTTCAGCTCAGATCCTTGCTAACTATCTCACAGGCGAAGAGTGCCAGAGAGAAAGAGCTACAGAGCTCGGTTGGGGTCCTTCAAACCAGACTGTAAACGGTGAAGAAGTTGTTACAGGCAGTGCAGTACTTACAGCTATTGCTGAGCAGGGTAAGTTCGCTGTACCACAGGTAAGTATAGCTTCAACATTCTGGGATCCAAATGCAAACCTTGGTAACAAGCTCATTGCTGAAGAAACAGATCCTTCAAACGCTGACTTCTTCAAGGAGTTACTCACAGACACAATCGCAAACGTAAGAGACGAATAATTTTAGTTTTCAAAATAAATCTTCTCATACTCGTGGGGCTCTCAAGTAGCTGAGAGCCCCATTGAGTGAAAACTCGTTATCAATGTCGCAGACATTGTAATTAATTTACACCAAACTACTAATGTATTTATGATGCTAATTGATAACGCAGATATATTATTAGTTTGGTGTAGGTTTTGCAAACTATTTTAAGGAGAGCTTATTAATGAAATATATTGATTATGTACAGCTTAATCCTTTCCAGAAGTTTGCCTATAATGCTAAAAACTTTTTCAAAGCTTTGCCCGGTAAAGTGGCAGGCTTTTTTAAAGCAATAGGAAATGCTATTGTGAAGTTTTTTGTTGGCATTGTCAAGGGATTTGCTAATTACGGCAAAACCTTTGTAAACGGAGATATTATGACAAAGCTTTCTTACCTTATTTTCGGCCTTGGTGACATTTCAAAAGGTAAGTACTATAAGGGTATTTTATTCTTTCTTTCAGAAGTTTTGTACATTCTCTATATGGTATTCTTTGGTTGGGGTTACATTTCCAAGTTTGGTTCACTTGGTACTGTTGAGACTCACACAGAGATGGACGGCATTTTCCCTGTAACTGTTTACGGTGATAACTCAATGCTTATCCTCCTTTATTCTGTACTTACCATTGTAATTACAGTAGTTATATTTGCCATTTACATAGCAAATATAAAAGATGCTTACAAGCATCAGCTTCTTGTTGCAGCAGGCAAAAAGCCAACTTCATTAAGAACTGATATCAAGGAATTCCTTGACGGTAAGTATCACATTACACTTTTGTCTTTCCCTGTACTGATGATTGGTATTTTCCAGATTCTTCCACTCATCTTTATGATACTTATAGCATTCACAAACTATGACCTTCAGCATATGCCTCCGGGAACATTGTTCCACTGGGTTGGTTTCCAAAACTTTACATCTGTATTTGATGTAGCTAACTCTGCAACAAGAGCTACAACATTCGTAGAACTTGCTAAGTGGACACTTGTTTGGGCTGTTTGCGCTACTTTCACAAACTACATCCTTGGTATGATTGTTGCTCTTATGATCAACAAAAAGGGCATTAAGTTCAAGGCTTTGTGGAGAACTCTCTTTGTTATTGCAATCGCTGTACCACAGTTTGTATCACTTCTTCTTATGAATCAGATGCTCCAGACTGACGGTGCATTTAATGTGTTACTTACAGATATTAGCAGATGGTTCAATCCTGATGCTGCGGTGGTGGAAATTCAGTGGCTTAACACTAACCCTAACATCGCTAAGATAGTAGTTATCATTGTAAACCTTTGGGTAGGTATTCCTTACACAATTCTTTCAATGTCAGGTATTCTTATGAATATTCCTGAAGACCTCTACGAATCAGCTCGTATTGACGGTGCAGGTCCTGTAAAAACATTTACAAGCATTACACTTCCTTACATGCTCTTCGTAACAACACCACAGCTTATTACTCAGTTCGTTGGTAACATCAATAACTTTAACGTTATCTACCTCCTCACGGGCGGTGGCCCAACAACGGAGAAATTCTATCAGGCAGGTTATACAGATATCCTCGTAACATGGTTGTTCAAACTTACTATGAACTCTTCTGACTACAACCTTGCTGCGGCGATCGGTATCATTGTATTTATTATCTGCGCTGTGCTTTCACTTATTGTATTTAACTCATCTAAATCTGCAAAAGACGAGGAGGCGTTCTCATGATAAAAAGCTACAAACTCAGAAGAGGTTTGGCAAATACTTTTATCTACATAATCCTCGCTATTCTCGGATTTATTTGGATTTGCCCATTCATCTATCTTTTAATGCACTCGTTCCGTGCAGAAGGTGTTACTGTAGTAAACTATCTCATTCCTCGTGAATGGACTTTCCAGAACTACATTGACCTTTTCACAAGCCACGGTACACTTAACTTTACAAAATGGTTTATAAACACATTTGTTGTTGCATGCTTTAGCTGCGTAATTTCTACAATTTCTGTACTTATGGTAAGTTACGCATTCAGCCGTTTAAGATTTAAATCCCGTAAAAAGTTTATCAATGTTGGTATGATTCTCGGTATGTTCCCGGGCTTTATGACAATGATTGCTATTTACTACCTCTTAAAGGCTATGGGTCTTACACAGACACTCGTAGCACTTGTAATTTGTTACAGTGCCGGTGCAGGTCTTGGCTATCAGATTTCAAAGGGCTTCTTTGATACAATTCCAAGAGCTCTTGACGAGGCGGCAACTATTGACGGTGCAACTAAGAACCAGATTTTCTGGAAGATTATTCTTCCTATGTCAAAACCAATCGTAGTTTATACAGTTCTTACATCATTCATCGGACCTTGGACAGACTTTATTCTTGCTAAGATCATCATGGGTGATAAGCGTGATTACTACACTGTTGCAATCGGTTTGCAGCTTATGATTGACCTTGACTTTAAGACACAGTACTACAAGCAGTTCCTTGCAGGTTCAGTAGTAGTTGCTGTTCCGATTACCCTCCTCTTCCTTAAGATGCAGAAGTATTATGTCGAAGGTGTAACAGCCGGCGGCGTAAAGGGTTAATCTTTATTTGTACATTTTTGGGTGGCAGTCTTTGGCTGCCATCCTTTTTAGTTAAGTTTTTAAATTATGGCTTGCAGCATGGTTAAGATTAAAAAAATTAAAATTTAGGTCAAGCCTTTTTAGGCTTGTGTGTTTTTTACACATACCTATAATCTTTGCAAAGTTTGACCGAACTTTTATGATTGATGAAATATTTTGCAAACCATAATATTTATAGCCTATAAAGAATACATTTCAATTCTTACTTAACTTTATTGATTTTATAAGGAGGATTTATGAAAAAAATTTTTTCACTTTTACTTATTGCTTCAATTTCTACAAGTGCAATTCTTGCAGGCTGCGGTACTAAAGAATATGATGATCCGGTAAATACTCTTACAGCCACAGCATCAACCGATAAATACCGTAACTATTATCAGATTTTTGTTAATTCATTTGCTGATTCAAACGGTGATCAAGTCGGTGATTTGCAAGGTATTATTGATAATCTTGATTATCTTAATGACGGAGATCCAAATACAGGCAATGACCTTGGTGTTGACGGTATATGGCTAACACCTATAATGCCTTCGCCGTCATATCATAAATATGATGTAACCGATTATTACAATATTGACCCTGATTTCGGCACACTTGAAACTTTTGACAAACTTGTTTCAGAATGTCATAAGCGTGGTATTAACATCATACTTGACCTTGTGTTAAATCATGCATCTTCACAGCATCCTTATTATTTAAAGGCTGTCGAAGAGGTGGAAGAGGGCAATCTTGACGGTTATGCACAGTATTTTGAAATTCATCCCACTTCATATTTTGATTCTGATACACAGACAAATTATTTGTCACACGCAATGGCTTGTGAGGCTAATTTTACTGAGGAAATGCCTGAATGGAATTTAAATTCTGAAAAAACAAGAGAAGAATTTGCAAAAATTACAAAATTCTGGCTTGACAGAGGTGTTGACGGTTTCAGACTTGACGCCGTAAAATATTTTTCTAATAAATCCACCGACGGCACGGAATTTTTGACCTGGTTCTGTGATAAATGTAAGGAAACAAATCCTGATGTTTATGTAGTAGGTGAAAACTGGGACGATGATTCAAAGATTCAGGAAATCTTTAAGTCGGGAATTGACAGTCAGTTTGCATTTAAATTCTCACAGTCAAGTGGCACACTTACAACCGAGGTCATAGCACAGCGTGGTACGGCTATCGCTAAAAAGGTAATGAAGTATAACGATAAGATGTACAACAATAACGAGAATTACATTCCGACAATGTTCATGTCAAATCACGATATGGTGAGAAGCGGTAACTCGCTTGAACCTAAGGGTCTTAGTTATCAGAAAATGGCAGCCTCAGTGTATATGTTGTTCCCGGGCAATCCATTTATCTATTACGGAGAGGAAATCGGAATTACTGCTCCAAATACAACTTCCGATTCGGCTTATCGTACACCGATGATATTTGACAGCAATAACCTGCCGAATATTTGGGTAAACGGTGTAGGTGATGTTGCGAAAGATACTAAATACGGCGGCGCTAAGCAACAGCAGGCTGACCCCAATTCTTTACTTAGCTTTTACAGCAGAATAATTAAAATTAAAAATCAAAACCCTGAGATTGCTCGTGGCAAAATTACAGGACTTCAAACCTTTGACAATACTGCAATTTGTGCTTACTATGTTGAGTATAACGGCACAAAACTTATGATTATTCATAATATGAATGCCGAAGAAAGTGCGGAACTTACTATTACAGACGATATGATAACGAATCCTGAAATCAGAGCAGAACTTGTTGCAAGTTTCCCTGTGGATAAGGACGGTGCATTTACTTCGACAGAAGATGAAAATGCCGTTTATCAGCACACATCTATAAAAGAAGGTGTGCTTACAATGCCTGCACAGTCAACTGTAATTTTGAAAAGTGCCGAAACGGCTGAATAAATTTTAAATATTCGCTTTAAAGTGCTAAAATTCTATTGACATTTTGAAAATTCCGCTATATAATAGTATTAATTTATAAGATAAACCATTGAGCAAGAGTAGTAAGATTAATCGGCGCTTTCAGAGAGTCGGCGGTTGGTGTGAGCCGATAGTTGAGATTTTTCCGAATGGACTTGTGAGGGCGGACCGAAAGAGTATTCGAGTAGTTTCCGACGGAACCTGACCGTTACAGCAGGAGGCATATGTTAGTATGCTGCATGAGCGGGCGGAATTTCCGTCAATTTGGGTGGTACCACAGAAGTTGTTTCAGACCTTTGTCCCTTAGTTGGGGCAAAGGTCTTTTTGTTTATAAAAAATATAAAGGGTGAGAAAAATGATTAAACCGTCTTATGATGAGGTAATGGCAATTAAGGATGAATACGATGTAATACCTGTTTACAAGGAAGTTTATGCCGATTCTGTCACACCGATTACTTTGTTAAGAAAAATTCTTCAAAAGTCAGACAAGTGCTTTCTTCTTGAAAGTATCGAGGGCGGTGTAAAGTGGGGCAGATATTCGTTTATCGGCTGTAATCCTAAGGCAAGACTTGTTTATAAAAACGGAGTTCTCACCATTACAGGCGAGGGTGAGGCTACAATTAAAACCGCCAAGCCATACGAAGAAATCCGAAAATATATGAAAAATTACAAAAATCCTCGTTTTGAAGATTTGCCGCCGTTTACAGGAGGACTTGTAGGATATTACGGATATGCTATGATTGCAGTCAGCGAACCGATTTTGAAAATACAGGAAAGCGAAACCAATGATTTTGATTTAATGCTTTTTGATAAAATTATTGCATACGATCATCTTCGTGAAAAAATGACAGTCATAGTAAATATGAAAACTTATGACCCTGAAAGACAGTATGAGCAGGCTGTAAACGATATAAACGAAATTATCAATACAATTACAGACCCTGCTCCGCTTGCAAAGCTTGAAAGCGATAAAAATGTGGAATTTACAAGCACATACACAGAAGAAGAATTTTGCGATATGGTTAATAAAACCAAGGAATATATTTTTGACGGCGATATTTTTCAGTGTGTTGTATCCCGCAGATTTGAAACCGAGTACAAAGGTTCGCTTTTAAATGCATACAGAGTATTGAGAATTACAAACCCATCGCCTTATATGGTATATATGAATATTGAGGGCGATGAGATTATAAGTACATCACCTGAAACTTTGGTTAAACTTCAGAACGGTGTGCTTAATACATTCCCGATTGCAGGTTCAAGACCGAGAGGTGCGGATAAGCAGGAGGACGATGCTCTTGCAGATGAGCTTATAAAAGATGAGAAAGAGCTTGCCGAGCACAATATGCTTGTTGACCTCGGAAGAAACGATATAGGTAAAATTTCAAAATTCAATTCTGTAAAGGTTACTTCATATCAGCAGATTTTAAGATATTCAAAGATAATGCACATTTGCAGTGAGGTTGAGGGTGAGCTTAAAGACGGACTTGACGCTTTTGATGCGGTTGAGTCGCTTCTTCCGGCAGGCACACTTTCGGGAGCACCGAAAATCAGAGCTTGTCAGATTATAGACGAACTTGAAAAAACACCCCGTGGGGTATATGGCGGTGCGCTCGGATATGTCGATTTTAACGGAAATCTTGATACTTGTATCGCAATAAGAATGGCAGTTAAAAAAGGAAATAAGGTTTATGTTCAGGCAGGTGCGGGAATTGTTGCAGACAGCGACCCTAAGTCGGAGTATCTTGAAACCTACAACAAGGCACTTGCGGTAATAAATGCAGTTAAAAATGCAGGAGAGGTTGAAGCTATATGATTTTATTTATAGATAATTACGACAGCTTTACTTATAATCTTGTACAGTATTGCGGAAGTATTAATCCCGATATAAAGGTAGTAAGAAATGACGAAATAACGGTAGATGAAATCAGAAAACTTAATCCTACCCACATTATTCTTTCTCCGGGTCCGGGTTATCCAAAGGACGCAGGCATTTGTGAAGATGTTATAAGAGAGCTTAAAGGCGAGTATCCGATACTCGGTATTTGCCTCGGACATCAGGCAATATGCGAGGTATTCGGCGCAGAAATTACAAGAGCAATAAAACTTATGCACGGCAAAAAGAGTAATATTAATCTTGACAACAGTTGTAAGATTTTTGCCGATTTGCCAAAGGTAGTTGACGGTGCGAGATACCATTCTTTGATTGCAAAAAAGGATACCGTTCCCGATGAGCTTATAGTTACGGCAGAGGACGATATGGGCGAGGTTATGGCAGTTCGCCACAGAGATTACGAAATTTACGGATTACAGTTCCACCCGGAGTCGATACTGACTTCTCACGGTATGGAAATGATAAAGAATTTTATTAATATATGATTACGGATAACACATAGAAAGGGTGACAGAAATGATTAAGGAAGCAATAAAAAAGGTAGTAAACGGTAATAACTTAACTTATGATGAGGCAGCAGCCGTAATGAACGAAATGATGAGCGGTACAGCCACTCAAGCACAGACAGCGGCATTTTTGACAGCACTCAGAATTAAGGGCGAAACCATTGACGAAATTACAGCTTGCGCAACAGTAATGCGTGACAAGGCACTTCATGTTAAAAGAGATACCGATGTACTCGACATTGTAGGCACAGGCGGCGACGGAACAGGTACTTTTAATATTTCTACAACAGCGGCTTTTGTTGTTGCGGCCGCAGGAATTTCTGTTGCAAAGCACGGCAACCGTTCAATGTCAAGCAAGAGCGGTGCGGCAGATTGTCTGGAGGCTCTTGGAGTTAATCTTACAATAAGCCCGGAAAAAAGTGAGGAAATCCTTAAAAATACAGGTATTTGCTTTATGTTTGCACAAAGCTACCATTCATCAATGCGATTTGTCGGCCCTGTAAGAAAAGATATAGGAATCAGAAATATTTTTAATGTTTTAGGACCTCTTACAAACCCTGCTTTTGCAAACTTGCAGGTAACAGGTGTGTATTCAGAGGCGCTCGTTGAACCGATTGCAAGAGTATTTGCAAACCTTGGCGTAAAGCGCGGATATGTATTCTACGGTACAGACGGTATGGACGAAGTAACCGTTACTGCTCCTACAAAGGTTTGTGAAATCAACAACGGTAAATTCAGCTCATACGAAATTACTCCGGAACAGTTCGGTATGCCGACATACAGCAGTGCAGACCTTGTAGGCGGTGACGGCAAAGGGAATGCGGAGATTACAAAGCAGATTTTAAAAGGCGAGTTAAAGGGAGCAAAGAGAGATATTGTATTGCTTAATTCGGCTCTCGGTATTTGCGCAGGAGGTAAGGCAGAGAATATTGCCGAGGGTATCCGTCTTGCAGAAACTCTTATTGACAGCGGCAAGGCTTATGAAAAACTTGAGCAGTTTGTAAAGGCTACTAATGAATAACGGTGATATTATGATACTTGAAACAATAGCACAGGCAAACCGAGAAAGATATGCGGAAATTGAAAAACAAATTCCACTTGAGGAGATAAAAAGCAAAGCGTTTTCAATGAACATTACCGATGAATTTCCTTTTGAAAAGGCACTTGCAAAGGACGGTATCTCTTATATCTGCGAGGTAAAAAAAGCATCTCCGTCTAAAGGAATAATTGCAGAGGATTTCCCGTATGTGCAGATTGCAAAGGATTATGAAAACGCAGGAGCGTCTGCGATATCCGTACTTACAGAACCGCAGTGGTTTAAAGGTGAAAATAAATATTTGCAGGAAATATCACAGAATGTAAAAATTCCGCTTTTGCGTAAGGATTTTACAGTTTGTGAGTATCAGATATATGAGGCTAAAGTAATCGGAGCGTCTGCGGTGCTTTTGATTTGTGCGTTGCTCGATACCGAAACAATCAGAAAATGGATTGAAATTTGTGATTCACTCGGACTTTCAGCTTTGGTAGAGGCACATACAGAGGAAGAAGTGAAGTCGGCATTAGACGCAGGGGCAAGAATAATCGGTGTAAATAACCGAAATTTAAAGGACTTTACAGTTGACCTCACAACCTGCACAAGCTTGAGAAAACTTGTACCAAAGGAAATTTTATTTGTCGGCGAAAGCGGAATAAAAACAGCCGAAGATGTGCAGGAGCTTAGAGAGGCAGGAGTAAACGGACTGCTTATTGGCGAAACTCTTATGAGAAATGCCGACAAAAAGAAAGCACTTGAAGAACTTAACGGTGATAAGTTATAAATATATAAGGTATTAGAAAAGGAGATAAATCAATGTCGAAGGGTAAGTTTGGTATTCACGGTGGACAGTTTGTTCCCGAAACTTTAATGAATGCCGTTAATGAATTTGAAGAAGCATATGAAAAATATAAAAACGATCCGGAGTTTGTCGCAGAGCTTGACACACTTATGCGTGAGTATGCCGGCAGACCGTCACTCCTCTATTATGCGGAGAAAATGACAAAGGATTTAGGCGGTGCTAAGATTTATTTAAAGCGTGAGGACTTAAATCATACGGGTTCACACAAACTCAATAACTGTCTTGGTCAGTGCCTGCTTGCCAAAAAGATGGGTAAAACAAGAGTAATTGCAGAAACAGGCGCAGGTCAGCACGGTGTTGCAACAGCAACTGTTGCCGCACTTATGGGACTTGAGTGTGAGATTTTTATGGGCAAAGAGGATACAATCCGTCAGGCTCTTAATGTATACAGAATGAAACTTCTCGGTGCAAAGGTAAATGCCGTTGAAACAGGCACAATGACTCTTAAAGACGCCGTAAACGAGGCTATGCGTGAGTGGACTAACAGAGTTGACGATACTCACTATGTACTCGGTTCGGTAATGGGTCCACATCCGTTCCCAATGGTTGTAAGAGATTTCCAGAGCGTAATCGGTAAGGAAATTAAAGCACAACTCCTTGAAAAAGAGGGCAGACTTCCTGATGTGGTTATGGCTTGCGTTGGCGGCGGCAGTAATGCTATGGGCGCATTCTATGACTTCATTGGTGATGAGAGCGTACAGCTTATCGGTTGCGAGGCAGCGGGTCTTGGCGTTGATAATCCGAAGAATGCCGCAACAATCGCAAACGGTACACTCGGTATTTTCCATGGTATGAAATCATATTTCTGTCAGGATAAGTACGGTCAGATTGCACCTGTATATTCAATTTCAGCAGGTCTTGATTACCCGGGTATCGGCCCTGAACATGCTAACTTAAGCGATACAGGCAGAGCAAAATATGTGCCTGTTACCGATGAAGAGGCAGTAAACGCATTTGAGTATCTTTCACGCACAGAGGGTATTATACCTGCTATTGAGAGCGCACACGCTGTTGCACACTGCATTAAACTTGCTCCTACAATGAGCAAAGACAGCATTATTGTTGTAAATCTTTCGGGCAGAGGCGATAAGGATGTTGCCGCTATTGCAAGATACAGAGGGGAGAATATTTATGAGTAAGATTAAAGATGCCTTCAAAAACGGCAAGGCTTTTATTCCGTTTGTAACCGCAGGAGATCCTGACCTTGAAACTACCGAAAAACTCCTTATAGGTATGAGCGAAAACGGCGCAGATATCATAGAAATCGGTATACCTTTTTCAGACCCGATTGCCGAGGGCGTTGTAATTCAGGAGGCTGACCTCCGTTCTTTGGCGGCAGGTACTACAACGGATAAGATTTTTGATATGGTAAAGAGAATCCGTCCGCAGATTAAGGCGGCTCTTGCCGTAATGACATATATGAACCCTATTTTTGTTTACGGTACAGACGCATTTATGGCAAAGTGCGCAGAGTGCGGTATTTCCGCCGTAATCGTTCCGGATGTTCCTTTTGAGGAAAAGGCAGAGTTACAGCCTTATTGTGATAAGCACGGTGTAGAGCTTGTTTCGCTTATTGCACCGACTTCACACGACAGAATTAAAACCATTGCCAAAGAAGCGCAGGGCTTTGTATATTGTGTTTCTTCAATGGGTGTAACAGGTGTAAGAAAAGAGATTACAACAAATATTGGCGAAATGGTTGACCTTGTTCGTTCTGTAAGCGATACCCCGTGTGCGGTAGGTTTTGGTATTTCAACTCCGGAGCAGGCAAAGCATATGTCACAGTATGCAGATGGTGTAATAGTAGGTTCCGCAATTGTAAAAATTGTTGCTAAGTACGGCAAAGAATGTGTTGAGCCTGTTTGCGAGTATGTAAAGCAGATGAAAGAGGCAATGCAGTAATGAGCAGTGTTGACGAACTTCAGAAAGTGATTGATGACAGCCATAGAATAGTTTTCTTTGGCGGTGCGGGAGTATCTACAGAGAGCGGTATTCCCGATTTCAGAAGTGTGGACGGACTTTATAATCAAAAGTACGATTATCCGCCCGAAACCATACTAAGCCATACATTCTTTGTAAAAAAGACAGAGGAGTTTTATCGCTTTTACAGAGATAAAATGCTTTGTCTTGACAAAAAACCGAATAAGGCTCATTATAAACTTGCCGAGCTTGAAAAAGCAGGGAAACTCAGCGCAATAGTTACTCAAAATATTGACGGACTGCATCAGGCGGCAGGCAGTAAGAGAGTGTATGAACTGCACGGAAGTGTGTTGAGAAATTACTGTATGAAGTGCGGCAAAGCATATACAGCCGAGTTTATTAAAGAGAGCAACGGTATTCCAAAATGCGAATGTTCGGGAATCATCAAGCCTGATGTTGTGCTGTATGAAGAGGGACTTGACGATAAAACAGTAAACGGTGCGGTTAATGCCATTGCGAATGCAGATACACTGATTATTGCAGGCACAAGCCTCACGGTTTATCCTGCCGCAGGTATGGTGAGATATTTTAAAGGAAATAAACTTGTACTGATAAATCGTGATGCCACACCAATGGACAGCGCCGCCGACCTTGTTTTTCATGAAAAGGTCGGAGAGCTGCTCGATAAAATTAAAGTCAATATATAAAAGTTTGGTCAACCTTTTCAAATGTTGTG
>ERZ780014.223-NODE-223-length-29268-cov-5.67785_pt1 | contig 29268 bp, 32 predicted proteins | sample MGYA00511929_ERZ780014 | MGnify/ENA primary metagenome ERZ780014 (study PRJEB29588, sample SAMEA2155132) | human gut metagenome | biome: human gut; feature: human-associated habitat; material: faeces | place: Denmark | collected 2008/2010 ...
ACTCCACCAAACCGTGATTGGCTTGGAGGCGGAGAAGCAGATGGAAATGGCTGGCGAATATCCCGATGTGGTGATTGGGTGCTTTGGCGGTGGCAGCAATTTTTCGGGCATTTCGTTCCCATTTATGCGCCACAACCTGAGCGGTGAGCGGAACACTCGCTTCATTGCCGCCGAACCTGCATCTTGCCCAAAACTCACTCGTGGCAAATTCGAGTACGACTTCGGCGACGAGGCTGGCTACACGCCGCTGATTCCGATGTACACGCTGGGCCATAAGTTTGCCCCTGCGCATATCCACGCTGGCGGTCTGCGCTACCACGGTGCTGGGTCGGTGGTGAGCCAGTTGATGCAAGATGGACTGATGAGTGCAGTGGATATTCAGCAACTCGACACGTTTAAGGCTGCCACTATGTTTGCCCAAAGCGAGGGCATCATCCCTGCCCCTGAATCGTCGCACGCCATCGCCGCCACCATCGCCGAGGCACTGAAGTGCAAGGAGGAGGGCGTGAGCCGCACCATCTTGTTCAACCTCTCCGGTCATGGCCTCATCGACATGAGTGCCTACGACCAATACCTCCGCGGCGAACTCACCAACTTCGAATACACGCCCACAGATCCCGCTTTGTAAGGGAAAAGCCTCACACAGATCTCAGGGGATTAGGGCTCACACAGATCCCACTGATCCCACTGATTTTGCGTTGGATAGTGTTAAATCTCACGGATGTGTGGGTGATGGTGAAAAAAACACCGATTTAATCCATTTAAATCGGTGTGATTTTTTCAGACCCATTACAGACCCATTACAGACCCAAGCAGACCCTAACAGACCACCAAAGCAACCCCCGAAAAAGGTGTGTGGAGCATCTGTGAGATTTAACATCAGGCGTGCAAAATCAGTGAGAGTGGGATCTGTGTGAGCCCTAAGCCGGTGTTACAGTATTGCGTTGATGAGGGCGGTTACGTCGGTTACGTCGAGGATGCCGTCGGCGTTGATGTCTGCCACTTCGAGGTTGGCGGGAGTGGTGCCGAGAATCATGTTGATGAGGGCAGTCACATCGCTTACGTCAACGATGCCGTCGCCGTTCACATCGCCAAACTTCACATTCTTGCTGAGCTGGTAGGCAGCCATGCCGTTGCCCGGCACATAGAGGTAAAGCATTGCATCAGTAGCAGAAACAGGCACTGCGGTGCATTGCGCACTCCATGTGTCGCTGTTCACGTTGCCCAAACCACGTTTCGGGAAGCACCACATCAGCTGATGACCGTCAAACGAAGTGTCGGTGGAGTTCTGCACGAGGTTGAAGTTGAACGATGAATTGAAATCGCCGCTTGGATAGAGCATATAGTGCGCGCCACCGAGGGTGAACGCCGTGCCGCCGTTGCCATTAGTGCCTTCGGGTGCCATTGGCGAGCCAGTGCTGAACGCACCGTCGATTGCTCCTGTGGCGAAGTTGTAGCGAGTGAAATAGATGCCGCTACCGTTGATATACACGATATTCTCGTCTTGCGCATAGAGTTGGGGCGCGATGCCTGATGTGGTGGCATGAGATGGCGCATAGCCCTTCATGGTCACACTCTGCTGCGACGCGAGTTTGCCGCCACGGAACTGCCAAGGGAGCAACTTGGTGCTATAGCGAGGACACGCAAACACGCTGAAATCGCCGCTCTTCACATCGCCAGCCACAGCGCAGTGGTCGATGCGCGACTCTTCAAGTCCGCTAAAGGTGACCGATGCCACCTTGGTGAGCGCGCCAGTGGTCTTGTCCACACTCAGCAGCACCAATGGGGTGGTGCCCACATTCAGGGTGAGGTTGCTGATCACGAGGTTGCCGGCATGGTCGGTCTGCACATCGTTGCAAGGATAGTAAGGCACGGTGGCTTCGTAGCCCAGCGGCATACGCTTGATGCGTTCGCCTGTGTCGGCACTATAGAGATAGAGGTAGGCAGGAGCTGTGGTCGATGCGCTCTCACGGCCCGACACATAGATGGTGTCGCCCACCACCGCGAAGCCACGGTTGAGCTGACCCTTGTTCTCGAAGGTGATATTGCCATATTCGCTCTTCACCGAACGCACCCACTTGTTGGTGAGTCGGTAGCCATTCACGGCATCGTAGGCGTTGGCGTCGATGTCTTGCTTCATCACATAGCCCGGTTCAAGTTCGCCGATTGGCGTCTTGGTGACGGTGAAGCGGCGCACTTCCGAAGCCTTGTCGGAATAATATTTGCGTGAACTCACCACGCGCCAGTAGAACGTGCCCTTGCCAAGCACCGACACCACGCAATTTGCCGAAAGCTGATTGCCGGCGGTGGCAAAGTCGGTGGTTTCGTAAGCCACATGGGCGAAGTCGGCGGTTTTCGACACTTGCAGCTTGAAACTGTGGGCGGTGACTGGGGTGAACTTAAACACGAAGTCGGCGTCAAACGAAGCGCCATTGGCTGGACTGACGAGCGCGACAGCCTCGGCAGGGGTGGGGACAGGAGCCTTGAAGGTGGCAGCATCGCTCCACATCACCAAGCGGTTGGGCTGGAGTGTAGCCACGCGCCAGTAGTAGGTTTGACCCGAAGCGAGGTCGCCGAGATCGACGGTGGCGCTGTTGGAGGTGATTTGCTTTCGCTGAATGAGCACGTTGCCGAAGGAGGCATCGTCGGAAATCTGCAACTCGTAGGTGGCACCATCGGCAGCCGTCCAAGCAAACTGCTGATTCCAAGTGGCTGTTGCGCCAGCGATTGGCGAAACGAGCGTCACCTTGTCGGCATATTCGGTGGCGAGGTTGTAGAACGCTGGGGCAAACTCATTGTTCCAGCCATCAACCACGCACACGGCATACCAGTAGCCCGACTGGAGCGAGGCATCGAGTTTGAAACTTGGGGTGTAGGTCACGCCCACCAGATAATCGCTCTTGATGCCGTCGAACGCCTGGCTCTGCGCCTCGTCGAGCGTCACGGTCAGTGGCACGGCATACACCGAATAGCGCACGAGCTTCTTGTTCACGCCCGTCCACGAGAGGGTGCCACCGCTGTAGGCGAGGTTGGCAGGCGCGTCGTAGTTGGTCTTGCTGTGCCAAGGCATGGCAGGCTCCAGCGCCTTGTGTGTGAAGAGCGTTTGGCTCAGATAGTCGGCAAATCCCTTGCAAGTGGGGCCGTCGATATATTTCGCCGAATAGAAATTCACGCCAGGGGCGTTTTGGCGGTTATATTGGCGGCTATAACGAATTTGTTGCAAAATCTCGTCCCAATCGGCTTTCGTGTTGGTCTTTTCCATAAAATAAATGTTATGGCTCGCATAGTGGTGACGGCCGAAATGCTCGGCAATGTAGCTCCACCAGTTGGTGAGCGGACCAAATGGATTGGTAGTGTGGTTGGTTTTCCAATAGAGCTGTGGCGAGATATAGTCGATGGTGCCCTCTTCGAGCCACGCCAAAGGGTCGCTGTAGATGGTGGTGTACTGCCAGTCGCTGGCGCGGCAGTATTCATCTACAGGCACCACGCCATGCTTGGTGGCAGATGTGGAACGCTGACCAGCCACACCAGCAGGACCGATCGAGAATTTCACATAAGGCTTGGTGGCTTGCACCATGTCCCACATGTCTTTCACCATCTGGTTCACGTTGGCGCGTCGCCAGTCGCCGATGCTCATGCCCGAATTGCTTTGGGTGTAGAGCTGATAGTCGGGGGCGGAGCTGTCTTCTGGAGTGCCACCGCCTGGGTAGAAATAGTCGTCGAAGATGATGCCGTCGATGTCGTAGTTCTGGATCATTTCCTTGCACACCTTCAGCAATTGGTCGCGCGATGCTTTCAGCGCAGGGTTGAACACGATGCGGTTGCCCACCTGCATGAGTATGCCCGAATTTTTCAAATTTTGGTCGATGGCGGTGTTGCAGTCGTTGCCGCTGCTATTGCTGAAGCGATAGGGATTCACCCACGCATTGATTTCCAAACCACGCTTGTGACACTCCTCAACGGCAAACGCCAGAGGGTCCCAACCGGGGTCTTGACCACGAGTGCCTGTAAGATAACTCGACCATGGCTCGTAACTCGATTTGTAGAGTGCATCAGCCATAGGGCGCACTTGCAGGCACACCGAGTTCATGTTGGCTTTTACAAAACCGTCAAGCAAGTCGATGAGTTGCTTTTTCTGTTTGTTGATGGTGGCGGTGCCAGTGCCACGGGTTTGTGGCCAGTCGATGTTGCTGACTGTGGCAATCCATACCGTTCGCATTTCGCGTTTTTGTGCCTCTTGCGCCCACAGCGTCAGAGCCACAAAAGCCGTAAAGGCTAAAGCGAGTAGTCTTCTTGTCATAATTCTGTATTAAAAGGTTTTAATAGTAGTATTGTAATTTCACTACAAAGATAATGCAAAATTTAGAAGTTAGAAATTAGTGGATAGATTTTTTCGAAGTTAAGAAGTTAAGACGAAAGTATTGCCTTCAGCCTTCTTATTGACAAAAAACTCGTTGACCTGTTGGCTCGTTGGCTCGTTGACTCAAAAAAAAAGAACTTTTTTCATCTTTGATGCAACCTTTTGGGGTATCTTTGTCGTCTAATACATGAACGCCCGCCGAAAGGCGGCTAAAAACGAATATTTTTACACGAACAATTAAAATTCGCTCAATATGAAAAAAAATCTATTAATTCTGGTGCTGACGCTCGCAGCGGCACTGCCATCGCAAGCCAGAAAGGCTAACATCAATCGCTCCGGCGATACCACCACCATTGTGATGAATGGCGACACCGTTAGGGTAACTGACGGTGAGGTGAAAAAAACTATCAGTAAGGCTATCAACGACACGCTTTGGAGTGAAAAGGCTGAAACTGCCGACGACGACGAAACCTACAACTACATGGCTTTAGATAACGACGCAAGGCTTAAAGAGGCGAGCATGTGGAGTTCTACAGTAAAACAAATTTCGATTTCTATGTGCTTTTGTATCATGGTTGTGGTGTTTTTGAGCCTTTTGTTCTATCTGCTTCACCGTCGCGCAAAATATAGAGTGATAGAGAAGGCTATCGAGAACAATTATCCTCTGCCTCCAACACTGGGCGGAACTTCCACTTACAAGCAGGCACCACAACGCCCCGACGCTTGGCGAAACTATGCTCCACAACAGCAACCACAGCCACAGCCTCAACAGCCTCAGCCACAAGCACAAGCGCAACCACAACCACAGCAGCCACCCTACCAGCAAGGCATGAACGCGCCTATGCAGCCCAATATGCCTTACCGCGTGAATTACATGGCGTATAAGAAAAGTTTTGTGCTGGTGTGTGTGGGATTTATGATGGCCATGTTCTTCGATTCGGCTGGAGCATCGCCTATGGTATTCCTGTCGTTTATTATAGTGCTTCTGGGCTTGGGCAAGGGCTTCGTCATCTACAAGGAGCAAAAGCAAGACCAAGACTACTGGCGATGGCAAATGCAACAGCAGCAACCACAGCCTCCTTACGCTCCACAACAGACACGACCTCAGCCTCAAGCGCCACAGCAGCCACAAGCCGAGCAAAAGCCTGCCACCGAGCAACCCCCAGTGTTCACTCCTTCCACCGACAATAAATAATCATCAGGTAATATTCCCCCACCCTACTGTAAGCAAACTATAGAGCTACACAATGCTTAGCAAACTCGAAGAAATAAAACTGGTTTCACAATGCGCTTTCGGCGACAACCGTGGCGCATTTGGCAAGCTCGTAGAGGCATACCAGCCCCAGTTGCGCAGATTTCTGCTCAACCTCACCATGGGCGACGAGAACCTCACCGACGACTTGGCACAGGAAACCTTTATCAAGGCCTACACTGGCATTCGTGCCTTTAAGGGGCTGTCGGGCTTTGGCACTTGGCTCTACCGCATTGCCTACAACGAATTCTACAGCGAGAAACGCCGCCGACACGAAGAACATATCGACCAAATTCCCGAATCCATGCAAGATGCCTCGGCACAAGCGAGCATCAGCACCGAAGCGAAAATGGACGTGAAGGCCGCTATGCGAGTGCTCAACCCGGTAGAGCGAACGGTGATTACACTTTTCTACATCGACGACCTTCCGCTGAAAAAAATCGCCACAATCACACAACTGTCGGAAGGCACCATAAAATCTGCAATCCACCGTGCCAAGACGAAAATGTGTGAAGTAATCAAATATCAGCAATAAAAACATCAGCAAGACAATGAAACGAACCGACGACGACATAAAATTGGCAGAATTGCTAAAGAAAGACGGCTACCAAGCCGACGAAAACGAGTGGTTCACTCCGCGAGTGCTCAACCGTCTGCCCGAAAAGCCACGCTCCAGCAAATGGCTGAAAGTGGCTATCTACGCCGTGGTGATAGGTGGCGTGATTGGGTGCTGGCTGTGGTACCTGCACTCGCGCGACACGAGCGTGATCACCGTGCGCGACCTGCTCACGTTCGCCGGCATGATTTGCGGCACTACGGCTGTGGCATGCATCGCCATCATCGACTTCGTGAAATCAGAATAAGCCACCCACGGCTTCCTGCTTCAATCCCCCCTGCAGCCTCCCTTTGGCAGCAGGGGGTTCGGCGTGCTCGTTTTTGACATTATTTAGGTGTGGTATGTGAATGGAATTTTGTAACTTTGCATTTTATAATTATTATCACACATCATGATTGAGACTGCATTATATCTTATCCCTGTGCAACTGAGCGATGGCGAGTTGAACTGCGTGCTTCCACAAGCCAATATCGCCCTCGTGAGCCACATCAAGCACTTTATTGTGGAGAATGTGCGCTCGGCACGTCGCTTCCTGAAAAAATGCGACAGGGAAATCGACATCGACAGTCTCACTTTCTACGAGCTCAACCGCCATACCGACCCGCGACAAGTGAGCACCTACCTCAACGCGCTGCAAAAAGGAGAGCCGATGGGCGTGATTAGCGAAGCTGGCTGCCCTGCCATTGCCGACCCCGGCGCCGATGTGGTGGCTATCGCACAGCGCAAAGGGCTGAAGGTACGTCCGCTGGTGGGCCCGTCGAGCATATTGATGGGGCTGATGGGCAGCGGATTCAATGGACAGAGTTTTGCGTTCATTGGCTATCTGCCTATCGAGGCTGGAGCAAGAGCACGCAAACTGAAAGAAATGGAGCAGCGCATCGTGAAGGAGAATCAAACTCAGATTTTCATCGAAACTCCCTATCGCAACAATTCGCTGCTGGCGGAAATGGTGAAATCGCTACCCGCTAACTTGAAATTGTGTATCGCCACCGACATTACAGGCGAACGTGAACAAATTATCACCAGAGGGGTGAAGGAATGGGGAAAACACCCTATCGACCTGAACAAGGTGCCCACCATCTTCCTTCTCTACAAATAATTCGGCACGCTAACACACACAGAGCACTACACGAAATGAACAACAAGAGCGACTATAAAACGACTAAACTTCCACAACAAGGGTCAATATTCTTCGACGACGATGAGTTTGAGCCTGTGCAGCAACCCAAGCCTGCCGAAAAGCCCTCCACTGCGAGCGGCGACGAGGAGTGGCGTATGCACTTTGCCAGTTTTGGCAGCGGCTCAAGTGGCAACTGCGCCTACATCGGCAACGAGCACGAGGGCATATTGGTGGACTGCGGTGTGGAACCCGACCATGTGTTCAAGGAACTTGAACGCAATGGCATAAAAATGGGGAAAATAAAAGGCATTGTCCTCACACACGACCATGCCGACCATGTGCGCTATGTGTACAAGATTTTGCGCAAGTATAAGAATCCGAGAATTTGCGTTTGGTGCACCAACCGCTGCCTGAACGGTATGCTCCGCAAGCACAGCATCTCTAACCGCATCAAGGAATATCACAAAGCCATCTATCACGAAATCCCTTTCACTTTGGCAGGAATGAAGATTACGGCTTTCAAGCAGTCGCACGACAGTGAGGACTGTAGCGGCTTTATGATTGAGGGCGGCGGACGCAGGTTTGTGATTTCGCCCGACCAAGGGGAAATCACCTCACGCGCCGACTTCTACATGCGTCAAGCGCAATATTTGATGATTGAGAGCAACTACGACCGCGCCATGCTCGCCGCAGGCTCCTACCCTGCATATCTGAAGGCGCGCGTGGAAGGTGATAAAGGACACCTCGACAATAAGGTGACGGCACGATTTGTGGCTGATATGTGGAATCCGGAATTGAAATTCGTGTTCCTCAACCACCTGAGCAACGACAACAACACCCCAGAGATTGCCCTACACGAAACACGCTCCGCACTCGAAGCCAAAGGCGCAACAGTGGGCGATGCCAGTTACGCTCCCGACCAAGCCAACTGCGACGTGCAGCTCTACGCCCTCCCCCGCTACGACACCAGCACCTGGTTCGTCCTCTAATCCCCCCCTCTATCACATTATCCGCGAAGATTAGGGAAACAAACGAGCATATCGCAAACGCAAAACATGAGAAAAATAATCCCTATTTCACATTATTTTTCTCATAGTTTTGTGGATTACGATATTTATTCTGTATATTTGCGATAGTCAAATCACAAAAAATAATCCGTTATGTTGGCAGAAGAACTTAAATCATACAGGTTAAACTCAATGGAAGAGCCTACTGACGAAATGCTCGAAGCCATCATGCTTGGAGTGCAAGAAACTGCACGCAAAACCACAGCAAAGGCAAAAGCTGAGCTTGACAGGCGTTTTGAAGAAGCTAAGCGTCAAATCAAAGAATACAGACAGCAATCTCATGGAATGCAACCGTAAGCCAGTTTTGTGTGTAGTAGCAGGTCCAAACGGCTCTGGCAAAACATCGACCACCATTCAACTGCTCTCAAACGAGTGGTCTGAAGGAAGTATGTATATCAATCCCGATAATATTGCACAAGAAAAGTTTGGCGACTGGAATTCGCAAGAAGCAGTTTTGAAAGCCGCCCAATACTCTACCCAACTCAGATACCAGTATCTTGAAGCACAACAGGATTTCGTGTTTGAAACCGTCTTTTCTTCAAAGGAGAAACTGGAATTTCTTCAAAAGGCACACGAAGCAGGATTCTTTATCCGATTTTTCTTTGTGTGTACCGACGACCCAAAAATCAACGTGGCACGAATAACAAAGCGATTTCTTGAAGGTGGTCACGAAGTGCCTATTTCAAAAATCATTTCACGCTACTACAAGTCGTATGTGAATGCGGCAAAAGCCATTGAATTTGTAGACAGAGCATACATCTACGACAATTCCATCGAAGATCAGCTCCCACGTTTGCTATATCGCACTGTGGAAGGCAAGGTGTTTAAGCAATATAGCGAAAACATCCCCGAATGGGCAAAACAGTTAATCCCATAATTTCCAAAAATTTGAACAAACAAAATGCGCTCTTTTCTTTTGATGGAGCGCATTTCTTATTCTATAGCGGTTAATTGGCGATGAAGACGGAATGGGTGGGGATGGGTTTTAGCCTTGCTTGAAGGTGATGGGCTTGTATTCTTGGTAGTCGCCGTTTTCGCTCACGAGGGCTTGGAATGAGGAAGTGAGGTGCTTCTGGAGGGCTTTGAAGGAGAGGAAAATCTCGATCATACCTTCGCTCTCATCGGCTATTTCACCAGCCTGATACACGAAGAAGATACCGCGTTTGCGTGCATACACGTTGGCAGAAAGGCGTGTGGCCTTGTGAAGTGGCATACCTTCATCGTCGGCAAGCGACTCAATCTTATTATTCACAAGTGTGAGCAAGGCGTCTTCGGAGTTTGAGGCGAAGATAGAGTTGAACGAGAGCACCGACTGTCCGCGGCGGTTGTAGTTCACATAATAGATTTTCTCACGCTTTTTTCCGCTGTCATACGATGTGAGGCTGATAGCCATCACCAAATAGCCTCGACTTGAGAATGTGGGATATATTTTCACGCCCTGCACATTGCCGTACTTCTGTGTGATGGTTGGCTCCGTGTCGAGGGGTTTATAGTCCACACCACTGGCGTTGAACACTGGTGTTTTCAAAAACGCGTGAATGCCGCTTTGATAATTGGAGTGGCTTTTTGGGAATGCCTTGTCGGCGATGGCGGCAAAAATGGCATCTATATTCTTATTTCCGTTGATTTCAGTTGGGAGTTTGCTTTTAATGCGCTTAACACTGGCGTAGTAGGTCTGTGCGTCATCGTCGATGGCTGGTTCCTTCGACACAAAGTAAGCATTGTTTTCGCGAACTTCAAACTTGTCGGGCACGAAGGTGTCGGCAATGGTGTCGGCAGCGGCAATCAACTCGCTTCTACGGTCAAACAAGTCGCTTTTGCCGTCGGTATTGATATGGTTCACAATATACCAAAAGCCCGTAGCGACGTCGAGAGCCACAAGCAAAGCAATGATAATGATATAGGTGCGCTTGGTCATAATCTTTATTCTTCGTTACAAACTATTCGCTCTATTGCCGATTTCACACTGTTCATAAGCCACATAGGGGTGGAAGTGGCACCGCAAATACCTATCGACTTCTTGCCGACAAGCCATTGGGGATTGATTTCCGATTCGTTGCTCACCAAATGCGAGTTGGGATTGGCATCAAGACATTCTCCGTAAAGAATCTTGCCGTTGCTGCTTTTGCTGCCGCACACAAATAGGATGAGGTCGTGACGAGTGGCAAACTCACGGATTTGCGGTATGCGGTTAGCCACCGAGCGGCAAATGGTGTCGTAGATCTTCAGTTCTGCCCCGCCAGTCATTCGCTGCTTCACCGCCTCGACAATCTTCTTCAGTTCCTGCACACTTTTGGTGGTTTGGCTGTAGAGATACACGTTGCGGCTAAAGTCTATCTTATCGATTTCGTTGACACTTTCAATCACGAGTGCCTTGCCCGAAGTCTGCCCCACCAGTCCGTTCACCTCTGCGTGACCACGCTTACCGTAAATCACAATTTGCGGTTCGTTTGGCTCATCGTTGTAGGTGTGCTTGATGCGTTGCTGAAGTTTGAGCACCACAGGGCAAGTGGCATCAATGATTTTTATATTGTTGCGTCGGGCTATTTCGTAGGTTTCGGGCGGTTCGCCATGCGCACGAAGCAGCACATTCACATCGTGGAGTTCCTTCAGTTGCTCATGGGTGATGGTCTCCAACCCCTCTTGCTTGAGGCGCTCCACCTCGTTGCTATTGTGCACAATGTCGCCCAGGCAGTAGAGGTGGCCTGTGTCTGCCAACTGCTCTTCTGCCATATTGATGGCGCGCGTCACGCCAAAGCAAAATCCCGAATACTGGTCAATTTCGATAATAGCCATATTATTCCTCCTCACACAGATCTCACGGATCTCACAGATTAAAAAAGTCAAATAGACTAAGAAGATTTCGCCAAACGACAATAGTATCGTCTTAACTTCTTTAACTCCTTTAACTCCTTAACTTCTAAAAAATTATTTTCCTTGCATGAATTGGTGGAAATAGTCAACCGCCCATGCTATTTGTTCTTCAGCCGTAGCGAATTTACCGCTGTCCACCTCCACAGCATCGTCGGCTTTGCGAAGCGGACTTTCCTTGCGTGTGGTGTCGAGGTGGTCGCGCATCTTCACGTTGGCGATGATGTCGTCGAGCGTAACGCTGGTGTCGCCCTTGGCGCGCATTTCGTCGAAGCGGCGTTTGGCACGAATTTCAGGACTGGTGGTCACATAGAGTTTGATTTCAGCATCAGGAAGCACCACAGTGCCAATGTCGCGTCCGTCCATCACCACGCCCTTGTTCTTGCCCATCTCCTGCTGGAGGCGCACCATGGCGTGGCGCACTTCAGCAATGGCAGCCACAAGGCTCACATTGTTCGACACCTCCAAGCCACGAATCTCATTCTCCACATTTTCACCGTTGAGATAGGTGATTTGCTTGCCGTCCTCAATCTTGAAACTGATGTTGATGTCGGGCAACATGGGAAGCAGCCGCTCCACATCCACCTTGCCATCGGTAATCAAACCGTGACGCAAACAAAACAGAGCCACGCTGCGATACATGGCGCCAGTGTCGATATAAGTGTAACCCACGCTTTTGGCAAGTGCTTTTGCCATTGTGCTTTTGCCACTCGAAGAAGTTCCATCGATGGCAACGTTTATCTTTTTCTTATCCATTAATTTCTTTCGTCGTAAATATTCCACAAAGTTACGAATATTTTTTCAGAACTAACGAAGCCCACCACACGAATGAAATCACCAATTTTAAAATCACACACCCATCCACACGAACTGTTTAGAGTCAATTCGTGGAGCGCACCGTATTGTGGCGCAGTGTGTAGAGGGCTTTTTAGAAACTGTAGGTGTCGCCTGCCTTGTATTCGGCAAGTAGCAAGCCATGGTCGTCGGTGCAATGCGCATACACCTTCTCCTGCAGCCCCTGGTCGAGCGAGTTCCACACCACCGTACATTCGGGATAAGTCACCTTCTTCACCTTCCCTGCCCTTTTCGACGCAATCTTAGAGGCAATCCTCTCCTTTTCAGAGATGGCCAAACCCGACCACCATTCTGCCAAATCATCTTTCGTCATCATTTCAAAAAATTATATTACTTCCCCACAAAAATACAAAATCCTCCCCAATTCCCATAAAAAGGACTACAAATATTTTTCCACCATTTGGCGAAGCATTTCGACTGTGAGATTTGCAGGACCAACTGATTGTATCATGGAGTATTCTGGCTTGTTTTTGCCAATCACAAATTTGCGTTCTTTGCCGTCGGTGGTGGCATATAAATGGAAGTTGCCTTTGTAGGTTTGCTCTACACTGACGGCTGAATACCTTTTTCCTCCAATTTCAAACTCAACTTTTCCATCTTCCTTTTCAGCAAATCCCCATGAGGCAAGATGACGATTGATAGTCGATTCCACAGCGTGTAGCCAACGCTCCTGCACTCCATTTTTCTGAGCTATGACTCCAAAATCTTTCAGCGAACGCGCCACTGCTTGAATGATTGCATTTGGTCGACGAATGCCATTGTCTTTGGCAAACTGCAAGGCATCGTCGAGCGTGATGTCACGAAGTTTGGCACGAATATACATACAATGGTCGATGTCGGGCAGATAACCACCTGCATCCACGACGTAGGTAAGATTGTAGGCTGGAGAAATTCGCCACTCGCCCCTCTCGTTCATCACGAAAGAGAAGTTCTTTATATGGTCGTCGGTGTTGTTGGAAAGGATATTGAATACCATGCGGCGATACACCTCTTGGCTGTCGATTTCGGGAAGATGCAATTTGCGACACACCTCCAACAGTCCCTCATAACTGTTGGTACCAGGACTGATTGCAGCAAGCGTCTGCGTGTGAAGTTTTCTTTCACCATCACGGTCAAAGCGCTGAGTGATGAAATTTTTATTACCTTCCACCTCATAAAGCCTCGACGGCATCATAGTGATTCCTGCATTTATCGCCATCTCATAGTATGTCATTTCCAGTTCAGCAGAACTATATCGCGAATTACCAAACTTCAAAATGTAATACTCGTAATCCCTCGAACCTCCAATTTGCCCACTTCGCACCTCGCCTGTGACTTTATTGATAGCCACAATGGCTTTGGGTTGCCTACCGCCAGCGGAAGTTCCCACAATGAGCAACGATTGCATAGTGATAGACTCTTCCGGCATGATGCGAGCATTCTCTCGCTCTACAAATATGCGCTCTGCCAAATCCGACAAAGATTTTATATCAATTTTCTCCGTCTTGCCTCCCGACTGGGCAACTTCAGGCAAAAACTCCAACGCCCCCATTCCTCGCTTGCCGATGAACGAGAGTTTGTCTAATGGAGTGATGTCGGCATTGGAAATGTGGTTTTGTTGTCGCCACAACTCAAAAAGTTGATTGCCCCAAGCGTCAGGGAGCGAGTCGGCAACAAATGCTGGCAACTTCTGATATATCTTGGCATCTTCACCCCAAACTGGAATCAAAGCCCTTACACCATCTACTGGCGCAACGAGAGGGGAAACATCAATTCCCTTCTTCAAAAACGCTGGATTATAGGTGAAATACGACAATCTGCGTTTTTCGTCCCATGCTAAGCGACCTATTTCCTCGCCCCATAGCATCACTATCAATGTTTTCACCATAGTTCATTACTTTTTTGAGTGACGGATTCTTTGTGCTTTTTTCTCGTTTTTGCGCATCAGATATGGCGATTCTGGCAATTCAGGCAACACATCGTCAAGCGCATTGATTTGCCCCACCACTTTCAGCAAAAGAATGAAAGTGAATAATGAGATATTGCCAGCAGAACCATTCTCAAATTTATGAATGGTGGTCAAGCCTATGCCCGAACGCTCCGCAACCTCCTTTTGGGTAAGGTTGCACCGCATTCGGTAATCCTTAAACCGTTCGCCCAACCTGCGCACAAGTTCTGGGGTTGTATATTCGTAAAGGTCAACCATATTCTTATATATCTATCAGCATATTACTATTTAGCATTATTTTTCGGCATATAATATCAAAATAATGATATTTACAACTGCAAAAATAAACGATTTTTATGAAAATAACGAATGATTTTGCGCTAAATGTTTGATTTTTACCTCGTTTTTAACGGGTGGGGTGAAAATGTTGGGGGATTTTTGGGGATTTGTAGAGTTTGTTGCGTACCTTTGCAGTCATTTCGCTTGACTGGTAAATATGAAGCAGATTAAAGAGATATTGAAGATTGGGGTTCCTATTATGTTGGGGCAGGCTTGCGTGATTATCGTTGCCTTTGCCGACAACATCATGATTGGGTGGCACAATGTTGATGAACTGGCGGCTGCGTCGTTTGTGAATAATGTGCTGAACCTGGTTATTTTGATGGGGTTGGGATTCTCCACTGGTTTGACTCCTATGATTGGTGCTTTTAATGGTGTGAACGATGTGAAAAGCATTGGCTCCACCATGAAGAACGGCATTTTGGTGAACGGTGCCATCGGGCTTGTGAGCCTTGTGGTACTGTCGGTCATCTATTGCTTTCTCGACCGTTTCGGTCAAGCACCTGAACTTCTGCCTCTTATACGCCCTTATTTTATCATCATCGGCATTTCGTCGTTTTTTCAACTGGGTTTCAACGTGCTCAAGCAGTTTACCGACGGTATGCGCCAACCAGTGGTGTCGATGGTGTTTTTGATTATCGGCAATGTGGTCAACATATTCGGCAACTGGGTGCTGATTTACGGCAAACTCGGTTTCCCCGAATTGGGACTGAACGGCGCAGGCCTCAGCACGCTGCTGGCACGAGCCTTGATGCTCGGCATGTTTGCGCTCTATGTGTTTAAAGGAAAGAAATTCAGCCAGCATGTGGCTGCGTTTAAGGCATCGCATTTGTCGAAAGGCAGAATGAAGCACATTTTCAGCCTCGGCTACCCAGTGGCTATACAGAACGGACTTGAAGCCTCCACTTTCTCATTCTCAGCCATTATGATTGGTTGGCTGGGCGTGGTGGAACTTGCCGCCCACCAAGTGGTGACCACCATATCGCTGCTATTCTTCTTGCTGCTTCAGGGACTTTCGTTTGCCGTTTCCATTCTCGTGAGCAACTCCTACGGCAAAAAGGACTTCGATGGCGTGCGAAAATACACCAAGAAGGGTTTCTTGATGATGCTGACCATATCTGCCACGCTTTCCGCGTTGCTCTACATATTCCGATTCCCTGCCGCCGGCATTTTCACCGATTCGACAGAGGTGGCTTCGATTGCGGTGTCGCTGTTCTTCCTGCTCTTCGCATACCAGTTTGGCGATGGTTTGCAACTATGCTATTCCTGCGTGCTCAGAGGCATACAGGACGTGAAGCCCATCATGTATTGCGCCTTTATCAGTTACTATCTGGTGGCAATTCCCTGCTCCTACTGCCTCGGCTTCAAAGCAGGCTTGGGCATTCATGGCATTTGGCTCGGTTTCCCGATTGGCCTCACCCTTGCCGGCATATTCTTCTACCTGCGCTACCGATACGACATGCACCGAATGAGCTGCAGCGTGGCTATGAAATAGTCACTTCGCCGCAAATGGCGCTCTGAAGATAAGTTTTCACCGTTTCGGGTGGCAAACCGAGGCCGAACAGATACATCAACTTGGTGATAGCCGCCTCGCTGGTGATGTCGTAACCGCTCACGGCACCAGCCTTGCTCAGACAGTTGCCCGTTTCGTAAAGCGGCTTCACTCCACCATTCACACACTGAGTGACATTGAGAATGACGATACCACGCTGATTGGCATCGCTGATGAGTTGTGTGAACCATGGTTCGCTTGGGCTGTTGCCTGCGCCGTATGTTTTCAGCACTATGCCCTTGATTTTTGGTGTGCGAAGCAGGTATTCAAGCGTTTCGGAAGTCATGCCTGGGTTAAGCTCAATAAACATCACATTAGGGTCCATCGCATAGCGTACTTTCAGCGGACGCTTCGACGGCAGACGATACAGTGCCTCCTCATGGAACTGTATTCCCAATCCTATCGTTGCCAGTTCAGGATAATTATTGCTTCGGAACGCGTTGAAGTTGTCGGCACTCATCTTCGTGCTTCTGTTTCCGCGCCACAGATAGTTCTCGAAGAGGATTGCCACCTCCTGCACCATAGCATTGCCAGCCTTATCGGTGGCCGCAGCCACTTGCAGGGCGGTAATCAGGTTTTCCTCGCCATCGGTGCGCACCTCGCCGATAGGAAGTTGCGAGCCAGTGATAATCACAGGCTTACTCAAATTCTCCAGCATAAAACTCAGCGCCGAAGCCGTAAACGCCATCGTGTCGGTGCCATGAAGCACCACAAATCCATCATACTTATCGTAGTTGCATTCAATGGCTTGTGCAATGTCGCGCCAGTGCGTAGGATTCATGTTGCTGCTATCGATTGGCGGATTGAACTGAATGTTGTCGATGTCGTAGTCGAGCAACTTCACTTTAGGCACATTTTCCATCAAATGCGAGAAATCGAATGGGAGCAAAGTGCGTGTCACCGGATTCTCTATCATGCCGATAGTGCCACCAGTGTAGATGATGAGAATTTTAGGGCGATTTTTTTCCATGCACAAAAGTTTTTGAGAATTTGGCAAAATGATAATTTCTTTCGCAAAGATATACAAAAAATAGAGATTTCCAACAAAGAAAATCCCTATTTTTAAGTTTTCGAAATGGCAAAATGCCAATAGTGGTGCCTTATGCCGTTTATTTGGCGAAGGCTTTTGCGAAGAAGAGCATCTGATAGTCGATGGCATTGGTCCAGTATTCCCATGTGTGGGCGCCTGGGCGAATGGTAAAATCGTGGGGGATTTTTGCATCGAGCAGCGCTTTGTGCAAATTGCAGTTCACTTCGTAGAAAAAGTCGGAATAGCCATCGTCGATGATGATATTCTGCCCGGCTTTGAGCGTGGGCACAAGGTTGATTACGGCGTGCTCTGCCCATGTCTGCTTGTTGGTTTCGTATTTGCCGATGCGCAGGTCTATTTTCCACTTGTTGGGGAATTTGGTGATGTCAACACCACCGCTCATACTGCCGCACGAGCCAAACACATCGGGGTGACGGAATGCGTTCCAAAGCGCACCATGTCCGCCCATACTCAAACCGGTGATAGCACGCATCTTCGGAGAGCGGAAAGTGCGATAGTGCGAATCCACGTATTCCACCAGTTCTTTGCTGATGAAGGTTTCGAACTGGAATTTCGGGTCGATGGGCGAATCAAAATACCAACTGTCTTGACCGTCGGGACACACAATCACCACGCCATATTTAGTGGCAATGGCTTCCATATTTTTCTTTGTGGGCCAGTCGCGATAACTGCCCCATGCGCCGTGAAGCACATACACAGTTGGGAAACTGTCGGTGGGATTGTCGAAATGCTGATTTGGCAACACCACCACCGCCTTGATGCCACGGTTCATCTTCTGGCTCATCACTTCCACGGTGTCGGTTTGCACGTTCACCACCTTCACTTGGGTGGCTACGTTCTGCTGTGCGCACGCCAAAGTCATTGCTCCAGCAAACAACACAAATAAATACGCAAATAATTTTCTTTTCATATTGTAAAGTTTTTTAGGGGGCGTAGGGAGAAATCGGAACTATCGTCTTAACTTCTTCAACTTCTTAACTCCTTAACTTCTAAAAATCTAATTTCTCTCCTATCTTTTTTTGGAGAAGAAATCGGTCATCAGGGCTGCACATTCTTCGGTGAGCACACCGCCTTCCACCAGTGTTTTTTTATGGAAGGGCTTTTGGCAGAATGTGTGGTAGCCACGTTTGGGGTCGGCACAGCCATACACGATACGAGAAATCTGGCTCCATCCCAATGCGCCAGCGCACATTAGGCAAGGCTCCACGGTCACGTAAAGCGTGCAGTCGGTGAGGTATTTACCGCCGAGAAACGAAGCCGCCGATGTGATGGCTTGCATTTCGGCATGGGCGGTGACATCGGTGAGGGTTTCGGTAAGGTTGTGCCCACGGGCTATGACGCGCCCACGGCACACAATCACCGCGCCGATGGGCACCTCGTCGGCCTGCTTGGCGGCTTCAGCCTCACGAAGCGCCATTCGCATATATTTCTCGTCGTCGGCTGTAATCATAAGCGCACTTTGGTTGGGTGATTGCCCACCAGCACCACATAGATGCCACGGTCGAGCGTAATCACCTCATCGCCATTGGTGGCACGGCGGAAGCAAAGGCGACCGTACATGTCGAACACGGTCACCATCTCGCCATGGGTATTGCCGTGGATATAGATAGAACCGTCGCGACCATAAACCGTAGGCAAATCGCGGTCGTCGGTCACATTCTTCACTGCCGACGGTGCAATCACCACCTTAGTGGCTTCGGCATCGTTCATCATATTTGTAGGCACGATGTAGTATTCTGCTCCCTCGGCTGTGATAGGCACATAATAGAAGTCGGCAGCGGTGAGAGCAATCAGTTCGTCGCCCTTATAGATTTTGTATGCCAAATTGTTGCCCAAGGCAAAACGCATATAGTGGTCGTTGTATTTTTCCACTTCGCCAGTCATACTGATTGATACCTCCTCGCTTGGATAGAGTGTGAAAGTGCTTTCGTCGCCCCAAACAGCATTGGCGGCATACTTTGCCACGGCATCGTCGTCGGGTACAATCACGTCAATGCCACTGAGACCGATAAAGATAGCCCATCCACTGGCTTCGGGAGCGGTGGGAGCGGCACAGTAGATTTCGAAAAGGTTGTGGCAGTTGTTGTAGCCGTAAGCGTCGATTCTCTTGGTGGTAGATGGCAGAAGCATGGTGTGGAGCATTGGACAAGACTGGAACGCGCCCCAACCAATGGTTTTCACACCCTCTGGCACAGCCACATTCACCACGTTAGTGCCAGCAAGCAGCATTTTCGACACATCTTTCAGATGCAGCGGCAGCGTGATGTTGGCAAGGTCGGTAGCATAGGCAAAAGCGCACTCGCCGATGGTGGTGACGGTGTTTGGCACCTGCACCTCGGTGGCTTTCGACTGGAAGAAGGCACTATCGGCAATAGCGGTCACCTGATAGTTGGCACCGTCGTAGTACACTTGTTCGGGAATGATGTAAACGCCCTTGTAGGGGTTGTTGGTAGCCTTTTCGGCTGGCACTCGTGCCACAGCCACAGTGTTGGCACCGGTGGGGGGGTAGTAGAGGCCACCACATTCAAAAGTGGCTGCTTGGGTGCAAATGGCACTCAAAGCGGCTACTGTGAAAAATAAGTTTCTGACTTTCATGTTTTTGATATATAGAATAGTAAATTATTCGCGATAATACACACGTTTCACTCGTGGCGAGACGCTGGTGAGAATTTCGTAAGGAATGGTGCCGCGCACTTCGCTCAGGGCTTCCACAGGAATGTGCTCGCCAAAAATTTCCACGATGTCGCCCACTTCGCATTGTGCGTCGGTCACGTCGATCATCACAGCGTCCATACACACGTTGCCCACGGTCGGGCAGAGTGTGCCGTTCACCCACATGTTGGTGTGGCCGTTGCCGAAGTGGCGGTCGACCCCGTCGGCATAGCCGATGGTGACGGTGGCGATGCGCGATGGGCGGTGAAGCACACCGTGGCGACCGTAGCCGATGGTGGTGCCTTCAGGCCACTCCTTGATGGAGATAACCACCGAATGGAGCGACGACACAGGCTTTAGGGCGTCTTCCGAGTGGTCGAACATCGTCTTAATGCCATACAGTCCGATGCCTATGCGCACCATGTCGAACTGCTTGTCGGGGAAGCGGACAATGCCTGTGGTGTTGAGGATATGGCGGATAATGTAGTGGCTGAATTCGGCTTGAATCATTGCCGTACATTCTTCAAAATATGCGAATTGCTGCATGGTGTAGGCATCTTGCGTTGGCTCATCAGCCACGCACAGGTGCGAGAACATGGAGGCTGGCTTGATTACGCTTTGGCTCTTGAGCAGTTTGATAAGCGCTGGAATCTGCTCCTTGGTGAAGCCGAGGCGGTGCATACCGGTGTCGAGTTTGATGTGGACAGGAAATTCGTGCGCACCGTATTTCGCACCCTCTTTGATGAGTTCGCTGCATTCTTCTATGCTGTAAACCTCTGGCTCAAGGTGGTGTGTAAACATTGCCTTGTAGTTCACCACCGATGGGTTGAGCACGATAATCGGCATGGTGATACCTGCCTTGCGCAAGTCCACGCCCTCATCTTGCACTGCCACAGCCAGATAGTCGCAACCGGCATCTTGCAGCGTTTTGGCTATTTCGTAACTACCTGCGCCGTAACCGCTTGCCTTCACCATGCCCACAGCCTTGGTTTCGGGTTTGAGGAACGAGCGGAAGAATTTGAAGTTGTGCGCCAAGGCATTGAGGTCAACCTCTTCCACGGTTTGGTGCTGCTTGGCTTCGAGCAGGTTGAGAATTTGCTCAAACTCAAATTCGGGTGCGCCTTTCACCAATATGGTCTCGTCTTCGAAGTCGCCAGTAGATTTCTTGTCGAGAAATTCTGCCACGCTTGCGTAGAACTGCGCGTTGATGCTGGAGAAGTAGCGTCCGTAGCGGCACATGTCGGGACCAATGCCTATCAAGTGCTTGATATGCTTGCTCTTGAGCAACTCGCTCACACGGATATACAACTCGTCGGCGCTGAATGCCTCTGGCATCAGGTCGCTCAAAATCACGGTGTTGGACTGGGCAGGGTTGCTGCGGCGAATCATGAAGTCGAGCGCGGGGGTGAGCGAATTGTAGTCGCTGGTGTAGCCGTCGGCTATCACGGTGCAGTTGTTCACGCCCTCTATCACATTGATGCGAGTGCCCACAGGGGTGAGGGTGGTCATGCGCTGCGCTATCACATCTTGCTTCACGCCCAGCACTATCATCACCACAAGGCAAGTGACCACATTCTCCAAATCGCGGTCGGCGGTAAACGGAACGGTGATGGTGTGCGCCTCGCCTTCGTATTTGTAGGTGATGCGGCTTTCTTTGGTGTCTTTTTCCACATTAGTCACCAGCACGGAGCGTGACGCGTCGGTAGTGGACCACGCATATTCGTGCGCCACATCCACCTCAAGCAGTGGGCGAATGGTGGCGGTGACCAATGGGTCGTCGGCGCAATACACGATGCTCTCGCAGCTGTTCAGAATCTTTGCCTTCTCCTGCGCCTTCTCGTCCATCGAGGCGAAGCCGTCGTTATGCTCGCTGCCGATATTGGTGATTACGCCAATGGTGGGGCGAATCATGGCTTGCAGGTTGTCCATTTCACCGGTGGTGGAAATGCCGGCTTCGATAATGGCGAGCGTGGTGTTGGTGTCGATGTCCCACAGCGAGAGTGGCACGCCGATTTGCGAATTGTAACTGCGTGGCGAGCGCACAATCTTGTAGTCGTCGCTCAACAGCTGGTTGAGCCATTCCTTCACGGTGGTTTTGCCACGGCTGCCGGTGATGCCAATCACAGGAATATTGAAGCGACGGCGATGGCTCGTTGCCAAAGTCTGGAGCGCTTCGAGCGTGTCGGCCACCACCAAGAAGTTGGCGTCGCGCATTTCACGCATCACATTGTCGATGCGGTTCACCACAAAGTTTCTCACGCCCTTCTGATAGAGAGGCGCGATATAGTTATGGCCGTCGTTGTTGGCAGTCTTGATGGCGAAGAATATGGTTTCTTCGGGGTTATTGAGCGAACGAGAGTCGGTGAGCAGTTGGCTCACGGTGGCTTCCTCGTTGCTGATACTGTGGTAGTCAACACCCAGAATGTCGGCTATCTCTACGATTGAGTACTTCATCATTCAGAAATTAAATCGTTGATTTCTTTAATATTTGCAATATACGGATATTCCTTCACCAAGTTCGTCACCACGGCTTTGGTGTCGGCGTAGAATCGCTCCACTATTTCACGGTTTGCCGTCATGGGGCGATGAGTGAGACGCTTCATCACACGCTCACATCGGGCGATGGCTTGCGTGGAGGCATCGTCGAAATACGCCGCCTGAAAACTCTGCCAAATGTAACTGATAGCCACATCGCTGGGGTGTACCATGTCGGCGGCATAGAAACGATAGTCGCGCAAGTCGTCCATCACTATCTCGTAGGCAGGGAAATAAGCGGTGAAGTCGCGATACACACGGTTCACATTGGCAACAGCCACTCGCAGCGTGGCCTTGCTCAGCGAGTTCACCTCCAGTCCGTCGGCAATGTGACGGATAGGGCTAACCGTAAACAGAATGCGCAACTGCGGATTGAACTCGTGCAGCCGCTCCACCATGGCGGAAAGTGCCTCGGTGATTTCGTCAACGCTCGCCATGCGGCGCGTGAAATTATGCTGCGGCACCTTATGGCAGTTTGCCACCACCAGGTTCGTCTCCTTCAGGCGATACACCACGGCAGTGCCCAGCGTCACCACAAGTGTGTGGCACGACTTCAGATGCTCATGCGCCTTCGCAATCTGCTCATTCATCAGCGTAAGCGTGGCTTCCTTGTCGGCAAGCGAGTAGCGAGAGTGGAAATTGTAACTGTTCCACACACCGCTGCCCTGAAACAGGTCGATACCCCGCTCAGGCACCGCGTTGATGATGCGATTCACACTTGAGGCAATGCTCATCGGATTGTAGAGCGTGCCAAAAGGATTCACATTCACATCAATCATGGCTTGGTGCAATTTACCGCCTATATTGTCGCTAAAGCACGAGCCAAGCATCATAAAGCGGTCGCTATGATGCATAATGCCCATATTGTCGGCAATGTGTATAGTGGTGCGAAAATCCATTTTCTCGATTTTGTACAGTTATTAACCTACAAAAATACACCTTTTTCTCCAAACACACACCTTTTTCTCCAAAAATACACCTTTTTCTCAAAATACACCTTTTTCTCGCAAGTAAAAACCGCAAAAACGTAACCAAAGGGACGGTTCTTTTGGTTACCACTTGCTAAATATATATGCACACCCTCCTTACACAGACCAAAAGAACCGTCCCTTTGGTTTGCTTTTTTTTAGGAATTAGGAATTGTTATGTCAGAAATCACACGATTTGTTTGGAATGTTGTCTTTTAATTGATAAATTTGCTTGAGATTTAAAGACTAAAACTATATGTCAAGAAAAAGCCGAGAAATCAGTCCTACTGGTGTGTACCACGTGATGCTGCGCGGCATCAATCGTGGCAGAATTTTTGACGACGAGCAAGACTGTCGCAAGTTTGTGAAAATCCTCCGTCAAGTCACACATCCCAAGGACAAAGACGATGCTCCGCTGCCACCATATTGCTCCATCTACGCCTACTGCCTGATGGATAACCACATTCACCTACTCATAGCAGAAGGCACAGAATCGCTGTCAAACACGATGAAACGCATAGGCGTGGCATACGTGAGCTACTACAACAAACGTAACGAGCGTCTGGGACCGCTCTTTCACGACCGCTTCCGCAGCGAGGCTGTGGCAGATGCTGGCTACTTTATCAATTTGCTGAGATATGTGCACTGCAATCCCGTAGAGGCGGGAATAGTTGAACACCCCTCTCAATATCAGTGGAGCAGTTGGCATGAGTATGACGGATCAATGGTAGCCAACTGCGTTTGCGACCACACATTACCATTTACAGGCATGAGCCGGGAAGATGTGTGCGAACTGGTGTTGAACGTGAGCGAAAAACAAAGCCCCCAACCCCGAATCAGTCAGCGTCGCTTAACCGACACCGAAGCCACAGAAATTCTGCAACGAATTTGTGGCGAAGAGCCTGTGCTGAATATGCCAAAAGAACGTCAAAAAAACGTGGTTGAAAACGCTTATGCAGCAGGCGTAGGTTTACGCCAATTATCAAGAATCACAAAAATAAGCTATGGAGCAATCGTTGTAATGCGTCGAAAATCATACAGCAAAACAAACAACAAACCAAAAGAACCGTCCCTTTGATTTTACAAGGATAGGCCAAATTATAATGTGCCTGTTACCAAAATCTCTGGTATGATAAATCATTTTTTTAATATTACAAAGTAATGAAAGGCATAAGAATATTATCATTTATTTGTGTAATGCTATTAGGACTGCGGATTCAATCTTTTGCAAATAGTCAAAACGAGAATGATTCCGTGTTAATAGCTAAAAAGAATTTCAATATTGTCTATACAAACGACATTGATCTTTGTTCAGATTTGGTGAATGTGAATTTTGTTAAAGCATTTCAGCACCTATATGGTGATACGCTTTTGTTTGATTTAATAAGACAACGTAAAATTTTAGCTGTTTATGTTCTGTTAGATAGTACTGGGAGGGTAAAACAGTATAGTTTTCAATCAGGAGGCAGACGTCAAAGCAATGAATTAGACTCGATATTCTACAATAGTAAATGGACAATTCTTCATAAAGCGATTGAATTGTTAGGAAATACACTTTTTGTGACGAGAGTAATGCTACAAGATGCCAGTTATGGTGATTATGTTTCATTTTATTTCTTAGGAGGGAGCCCTTATTTTATTCCTGGTTTGGATTGTACCAAACCTAAAGAATATCTAAATAAATGGTTTAGAAAAACGGAGGAAATGTGTACAAAATCCCTTGAGAGGATAATAATTAAAAATATAAATAATCCTGATGAATGGATGGATGCCCATGTTAAATCTTGCGTTCAATGACTATAATATGAGTGGGGAAAATAAATTATTGCTAATAGTGGCGAAGACGGTATTTGGCGAAGACGGCTGTCCACTTACCTCCATGCAGACCTTCTGCTTCGACACCATAGGACGAATGATAGACCAAGCGGAAAGAAAATAGAATATGATAAAAATATGTTGCCAGAGCACAGAAATGCATGGGAGAATATTAAACCGACTTATGAAAATATGATGCAAAGCAACTGGGGCAAACTTTTACAATACATCAACGAATCGGGTATGAGCTCTTCTCCGCCATATGAAAAATTAGATAATCATTTTTATCAAAAAGCAGGTGCTGATTTTGTTGTATTATATAGGAATTTTAATTCAAATCATCATATATTAGTGAGAGATATGTCTCCTTTGTTTAAACAAATTTTTAAAATTAAATGAGAAAAGTATTATGAGTAAGGTTGTAAATATATTGGTCTGGATATCAGTGTGCTGTATGTCTTTTTTTGATTTCTACATTAATGCACAATCTAATCCATTAGATACAACATCTATCCAATATAGACTTGTGTATACTAATAATTTTTTATCAAATGATGTGATGACAGCACGTTTCATACAAACTTTCAGGAAACTGTATGGAGACTCTTTATATTTTAAAAGTTTATCAAAAATACATCATCGTATGTATATAAGTTTATATTTTAGTGAACAAGGAAAACTCAAAGGATGTGAAACACATAGTTACCCCACAGAGTCAGATAGCATTTTCCAATTCGTTGACAAGAACAAATGGAAGATATTTGATGAAATGCTGAAGACATACGGGTATGAAATTTTTGTTATGGCATGTGTTTTCCAGAGCGGGCCAAAATCCATTGCAACAACAATAGGATTTCCCTATTATCTTTCCTACAATTTCAAGAAAAAGTATTTAGAAAATTTGAGGTTATATATAGATATTTTTTGTCGGCGGTATGAAAATCCGCCTAAGGAAGAAATGGAGAAGTTCATGATAAAAGATTTATCTAATATGGATGAATGGTATCATTCTACATTTTAACCATGGTGAAAAAGGGACAATATAATGTGAGCATGGTATTACTTCAACATAATTGGCAAACCAAAGGGACGGGTCTTTTGGTTACCACTTACTAAATATATAAAGCACCCATCCTTCCACAGACAAGAACCGCCCCTTTGGTTTGTTCGTTATAATCCACTAAATTACAAGACACGATGAAACGCATATTAAACATTATTATATTGTCTTTGATGTTGCTTCAAGTGAGTGCAGGCAACAGCCCTATCAACTATCGTAAGAACAAGGACGTGGCTAATCTTTATAACAAGGCTATTGATTATGTGATAGCACAGTTAGATGCCAAAGAGAGCGAAGTTTACATTTTAAATGGTCTAAACTTCATGAGTTGGCACCCCAACAATACTTCCACATTTCAAAATGACTCGATAATAAAAATCATCACTTATGTTATAGCAACGCAAGAATTAAGAGAGGCTATCGATAATGGGGGGGATGAAGTGATCATACCCTATAAATTCAAACGCGGAGCAAAAAAAAGAGAGGTTGAAAAGAAAAAATCGACAGTGAAATACTTTCTGTCTTTTTCTAAAATCAGTAGTGGTCTGTTTGATGTTGCAATCCACCGCAATGGTGGAAAACCAACAAAGGATCCCACTTCTTGGATGATTGTTGAAAGTCCTAATTTTTGGTATTTGGGAGGGTATATTTTTGAATGCAATTCTTCATTGAGTGATTTTGTCAATGTTTATAGCGATTTCAGATACAATCCCAAAGATTTCGTGGATGATGATACCAATGAAAAATAGCCCATATAAACCAAAGGGACGGTTCTTTTGGTTACCACTTGCTAAATATATAAAGCACCCCATCCTTCTACAGACCAAAAACCATCCCTTTGATTTTATTTTTTGTTTTATCTGAATATAAATATTATGTCAATATCTTTAAGTAAGAAACGAACCTTTTTACAAAGCCCTGTGGTAATAGCTTTGATTCTATGTTTCACATTCGGCTACTTCATAAATTTACTTTTAATTGAGTGGGGTGGCTGGGATTTACACAGAAATCAAAGAAAATTTTCTGTGCATTATTCTATTGACTCCAAAAATCCAAGAGCAATTTTTAATCAAATCCTAATCAAAAACTATAATGAGAATCAATCTTTAATACAGAAATATTATCATACCGACACGGTGGTGTCACCATTTATTCTGCAAGATAAAATGTATGATAATAAATATAAATCACAATATTATAATTCAAGATATGATGAAATGATTGATGTGACTTTGGTTTTAATTGATGGCTCTAATGCTGATATATGTATCGAATACTATCCAAAACATTTTCCTTGTAGTGGTATGGAAAAGTATAATTGTGCACGAGACTTTGTGAATGAAGCCTTGAATAAAAACCACATACAATTTGGAGACATCAACATTATTCCTATTCTCGGTCTATACTGGCAATTTTGGTATATTGATTATTGGTATTTGTTTTGGGGCGTATTTGTTTTTCTCCTTATAATAATTGTATTATGGGTGATATATATAGTCATAAGCAAGCGAAGAACCTAAGGAATTTAATGGAGGGAATTATTTGGGATTTGTTTGGAGCGTTGGAATTTAATTGATAAATTTGCAGCGAATAAAAAACACGAAAAAATATGTTGAAAAAAAGCCTTTTATCTAAAGAATGTCGAGAAACCAGTCTCGCCGGCGTGCACCATGTAGTTTTGCGCGGTTTCAATTATGAAAGAGTATTTAACGACGAGCAGGACCGCAGTAAGTTTTTGGAAATCCTCCGCCAAATCACTCACCCAATGGACGAAAATGGCACTCCGCTGCCGCCATATTGCACCATCTACGCCTACTGCCTGATGTCAAACCACATCCACATACTCTTAGCCGAGGGCACAGAACAGATGTCTGACACGGTGGAGCGCATAAGTGAAGCATACATCAACTATTACAACAATCGCTACGAGCGTCAAGACCCACTGTTTACCGAACGTTTACACAGCAGAATTGTGGACAACGTAGGCTACTTTCTCATTGCGCTGAGATACATACACCAGAACCCCGTTAAGGCAGGAATAGTTAAAAGCCCCTCTCAATTCCAGTGGAGCAGTTTCCGCGAGTACGACGGCTCGATAGATACCGACTGCATTTGCAGCCACACGCTGCCGTTTGCACACATGGGCAAGAAGGAAGTGTGCGAACTGGTGGTGAGCGTGAGCAAAAAGCGAAAACATAAAAAACGCACACAGAGAACTCGCAGCAAGTTGTTATAAATCAAACAACAAAGCAAAACACAAACCAAAAGAACCGTCCCTTTGGTGCGTAAATAGTGGGAATTGTGGGGGATTGGTTTGGATTGTTGGGATTTAATTGATAAATTTGCTTGGGGTAGCCGATTGTGTGATAGGGCTACCGCAGTGATGATTAATTAACTTGTAAAAACGAACATACATTGATGAGAAAAACGGTATTTATCACAGGAGCCACAAGCGGCATCGGCGAGGCTTGCGCTCGCAAGTTTGCACAAGGTGGCTACAATCTGATTATCACGGCACGCCGTGCAGAGAAGTTGGCGGAAATCAAGGCACAACTTGAGGCAGAGGGCGCGAAGGTGAAAACGCTTACATTCGACGTTCGCGACGCTCAAGCGGCACAGGCTGCGGTGGAGTCGCTCGATGAGGAATGGCAGAAAATCGACGTGCTGATTAACAACGCCGGACTCGCACTTGGCCTTGACAAGGAATACGAAGGCGACCCTGAGGACTGGAACACAATGATCGACACCAACATCAAGGGACTCCTGACCATGACGCGCCTGATAGTGCCCGGCATGGTGAAGCGAAACGAGGGGCATGTGATAAATGTGGGCAGCGTGGCTGGCGATGCCGCCTACGCCAAGGGCAATGTGTATTGCGGCACAAAAGCGGCTGTGAAGGCAATTACCGACGGCTTGCGCATCGACGTGGCTGAAACGGCTGTGCGTGTCACCAACCTGAAGCCCGGACTGGTGGAAACAAACTTCAGCAACGTGCGTTTCCACGGCGACAACAAGCGTGCCGAAAACGTGTATAAAGGCATCACTCCACTCACAGGTGCCGACATCGCCGACGTGGCATTCTACGCAGCCTCAGCCCCCAAACACGTGCAAATAGCCGAAGTGCTCATCCTTGCCACCCACCAAGCCAACGGCTCCACCATCCACCGACAATAAGAAATTAGAAGTTAGAAATTAGAAGTTAGAAATTAGAAGTTAGAAATTAGAAGT
>ERZ780014.225-NODE-225-length-29188-cov-8.24223_pt1 | contig 29188 bp, 20 predicted proteins | sample MGYA00511929_ERZ780014 | MGnify/ENA primary metagenome ERZ780014 (study PRJEB29588, sample SAMEA2155132) | human gut metagenome | biome: human gut; feature: human-associated habitat; material: faeces | place: Denmark | collected 2008/2010 ...
TTGAAACCTGTCGTTCTTCGGAACGGCAAGGCGCAATGTGCTTAGCCAGTGGAACAGGTAAAACGCTGATAATGTGCATCGCAGCGCATGAAATGAAGCGTCTGAACTTGGCGCATAAGCCGATGATTATTGGTCTGAAAGCCAATGTCGCGGAGATTGCCGCCACTTATCAAGCTGCCTATCCGAATGCCCGCATCCTATACGCTTCGGAAAAGGATTTCTCGACCGCCAACCGCGTGCGTTTCTTCAACAACATCAAGAACAATGATTACGATTGCGTCATCATGTCGCACGACCAGTTCGGGAAAATACCGCAGTCACCGGAGTTGCAGCAGCGCATACTGCAAGCGGAGCTTGACACGGTGGAGGAAAACCTCGAAGTCCTGCGGCAGCAGGGCAAGAACGTGTCGCGGGCGATGCTGAAAGGATTGGAGAAACGCAAGCACAACCTTGAAGCGAAGCTGGAAAAAGTGGAATACGCTATCAAATCCCGCACGGACGACGTGGTGGACTTCAAGCAGATGGGTATCGACCACATCTTCATTGACGAATCGCACCAATTTAAGAACTTGACTTTCAACACCCGGCATGACCGTGTGGCAGGGTTGGGGAACTCGGAAGGAAGCCAGAAAGCCCTGAATATGCTCTTTGCCATACGTACCATACAGGAGCGTACTGGCAAGGACTTAGGGGCGACATTTCTTTCCGGCACGACCATATCCAACAGTTTGACGGAATTGTACCTGCTCTTCAAATACCTACGTCCGAAGGAACTGGAACGGCAGGACATCCGCTGTTTCGACGCATGGGCGGCTATCTTCGCCAAGAAGACGACCGACTTCGAGTTCAATGTAACGAACAATGTGGTACAAAAAGAGCGTTTCCGCTACTTCATCAAAGTACCGGAGCTTGCCGCCTTTTACAACGAAATCACCGACTACCGCACAGCGGAGGACGTGGGTGTGGACCGTCCGCATAAGAACGAGATACTGCACCACATACCGCCTACGCCCGACCAAGAGTATTTCATCAAACAACTGATGGAATTTGCCAAGACGGGTGACGCCACGCTGTTGGGCAGGTTGCCTTTGTCGGAAACGGAGGAAAAGGCGAAGATGCTCATCGCTACCGACTACGCGCGGAAGATGGCTTTGGATATGCGCATGATAGACCCCAATTACGAAGACCATCCCGACAACAAGGCGAGCCACTGCGCCAAGATGATAGCGGAGTATTACCATAAATACGATGCGCACAAGGGAACGCAGTTCGTATTCTCGGATTTGGGGACATACCAGCCGGGCGACGGGTGGAACGTGTACAGCGAGATAAAGCGGAAGTTGATGGAGGACTACGGCATACCGGCAAGCGAGGTGCGCTTCATTCAGGAGTGCAAGACTGACAAGGCTCGCAAGGCAGTGATAGACGCCATGAACGCCGGAACGGTGCGTGTATTGTTCGGTTCCACCTCTATGCTTGGAACGGGCGTGAATGCGCAGAAGAGATGTGTCGCCATCCATCATTTGGATACACCGTGGCGACCGTCCGACCTGCAACAGCGTGACGGACGGGGAGTTAGAGCCGGGAACGAGATTGCCAAGCATTTTGCCGGGAACAACGTGGATGTTATCATCTACGCTGTGGAGAAATCGTTGGACAGCTACAAGTTCAACCTGCTGCACTGCAAGCAGACGTTCATTTCGCAGCTCAAAAGCGGAGCGATGGGCGCACGTACCATCGACGAGGGAGCAATGGACGAAAAATCGGGTATGAACTTCTCGGAGTATATGGCGTTGCTCTCCGGCAATACCGACCTGCTCGACAAGGCGAAATTAGAGAAGCGTATCGCCTCGCTCGAAGGGGAACGCAAGTCGTTCAACAAGGGCAAGAGGGATTCGGAGTTCAAACTGGCATCCAAGACGGGAGAACTGCGTAACAACACGGCTTTCATCGAAGCCATGACGGAAGACTGGAACCGTTTTCTTTCCATTGTGCAAACTGATAAGGAAGGCAACCGCCTTAATATTGTCAAGGTGGAAGGCGTGGATTCAACGGATGAGAAAGTTATCGGAAAGCGTTTGCAAGAGATCGCCAAAAACGCCACGACGGGCGGACTGTACAAGGCTGTCGGGGAACTTTACGGTTTTCCGATAAAGGTGGTCAGCGAGCGGATTCTCAAAGAAGGACTGGAGTTTACCGACAACCGCTTCGTGGTGGAGGGGAACTACAAGTACACCTACAACAACGGGCATCTGGCGATGGCAGACCCGATTACCGCCGCACGCAACTTCCTGAACGCATTGGAGAGGATTCCGTCCATCATCGACCAGTACAAGGCGAAGAATGAGGTGCTTGAAAAGGAGATTCCGCAGTTGCAGGAGATAGCGGGCAAGGTATGGAAGAAGGAGGACGAACTGAAACAGTTGAAGTCCGAACTTGCCGCACTTGACCGAAAGATACAGTTGGAACTTGCACCGCCCGTGCCGGAAGTCACCGAAAAGGAGAATAAGAATTTGACGCAAATGCCAGAGGGACAGAGACGAGAACCCTTACTGCTGAATCCGTCGCACATACACAGCCTGATGGTGACAGACGCGGAAACCTCGCTACGTCCTTTCGCCGACCGTATCATCATGGCGCGTCCGGAAATAGGGAGCGGTAACGAAGGGAAAACAAAGGGAATTAAAATGTAAATAGGTAGAGAGAGTATGTTATTACATATATACTCTCTCGCTTTTGATAATTATAGTTTTCATCCTCTAAAATAATCCGTTAAATTGGCCAATATCTCCTTAGGATATTCCATTTCTCATTTTCTGAATCGTGTACTTTTGCTTTCAAATTTAATGTATGATAAGATGCGTAAAAAAGAAATACTCTATTTCTGTCTCATGCTGTGCTGTTTATTTGCCAATACCAGTTTACAGGCACAACAATCTCGTAAGAAAGTTGGGCTTGTATTGGGTGGAGGTGGTGCCAAAGGTGCAGCCGAGGTTGGGGTACTTAAAGTGTTGGAAGAAGCGGATATTCCAATAGATTATATTGCCGGAACTAGTATAGGTGCCATTGTCGGCGGACTATATGCCATAGGATATGACGCAGCCGACCTCGACAGTCTCTATCGAAACCAAGATTGGCTGTTTCTGCTAAGTGACCAAGTGAAACGGGAATCCGAGACTTTTCTTTCCAAAGAAGAAAAGGAGAAATACTTGATTCATGTACCACTATCTAAAGAAAGGAAAGTTTCGTTGCCAACAGGTTGTGTGACAGGACAAAACATTGTAAACCTTTTCTCCAAACTGACGGTCGGATATCATCACGTGGATAATTTTTCTACTTTACCCATCCCATTTCGTTGCGTGGCGGTAGATTTGGTAGAAGGGCAAGAAGTGATACTTTCATCAGGTTCGTTACCAATGGCGATGCGTGCCAGTATGTCCATACCTGGTGTGTTTACGCCAGTAGAATGGAATGGTATGACACTGGTAGATGGTGGAGCGTTAAACAACTTGCCCGTTGATGTGGTGAGGGAAATGGGGGCGGACATTGTCATCTGCGTTGATTTAAGCACCGGTTGGAAGAAAAAGGAAGAATTGAAATCAGCTTCTGCTGTGGTTGATCAACTGATTAGTATTATGGGACAGAAAAAATACCGGAAAAACAAGACGGAAGCTGATATTTATATTAATCCTCCATTAAAAGGATATACAGCTGCCAGTTTCCAACCGGAAGCAATAGATACCATGTTGGTGCGTGGTGAACGGGCTGCCCGCAGGCAATGGGATGAATTGCAGGCATTGAGGCTGCTCATTTATGCTGACGAGAGTGATTCCGTTATACAATCACCTATACTACAGAAGCCATCCTATGCCGACGTTTACCAAATAGGACATATTGAAATAGAAGGTATTGCAGGAGAGGAAAAAGAATGGATAAGGAAGAAGATTGTTTTGCAGGAACAATCAAGTATTCGCCCAGAGGAGATAGACCGCACACTTGCCATGCTACAAGGATTAGACATCTTCTCGCGGGTAGAATACCGGCTGACCAATTCGCATCCTTACGATTTGGTATTTCTGCTGGAACCGAAAGAATACCGCCGCATCAACATTGGAGCACGTTTCGATACGGAAGATTTAGCAAGTATTGTTGCCAATATTTCCAACAACCAGCAGATTTCCACCTGCCACCATTATGCCCTGACAGGACGAATCTCTCGCAATCCTTATTTGGAAACGGAATATGCCTACGGGCACTTGTTCGGAGCAAAAATAGGTTTTTCGTACCGTCTGACTTATCATGATTTCGACCTTTATGCTGGCAAGCATAAATTGGATGGCATGGAATTTCTGTCACATTCACTGGCAGGCTATTACACCCGTGACATCGGGAATTTCCGGCTGAAAGCCGGTACACGTTTTGAGTATTATGATTACCATTCAGATATGTTCAGACAAGACGGAAGTCGGTTATCTCCTTCGTCAGACCATTTCCTGAATTACTTTGCCTCTTTCACGATGGATACATACGATCGACGTTATTATCCTACTCATGGAAGCCGAGTACAAATACAAAGTACCGTGCATACAGATAACGGCATACAATATGACAACGATGCCCCCTTCGGAGAAGTCGCTGTCCATGCTGAAACTGCCCTGCAACTCAACCCTCGCTTCTGTCTGCTCCCCTCGCTCAAGGGACGTTTATTGTTCGGCAGTTCCATACCTGTTATTTACCAGAATTGTGCCGGAGGATTTTCTGATGCCAACTACCTGCCTTGGCAGATGGCATGGGAAACCGTACAACACGTACATTTGCTGGATCGTAATGTCATAACGGGGAGACTCGCCTTTCGTTATCGGGTGAAAGGCAAATTCTATCTCACTGCCTTGAGTGAATATGGCAAGGAAGCACACAAGACTTCTCACATTTTCAATGGCAAAGACCTGTGGGGATGTGCTTTGCGGGCTTCATACGATTTTGTTTTGGGCCCCATAAGCGTACAAACCAATTATTCCAATTTGGGGAAGAATGTCGGGATATATATTAATGCAGGATTCAAATTTTAGGATTATGGATATAAATCATACAGCTTTAGTGTTAGAAGGAGGTGGAATGCGCTGTGTCTTTACAGCAGGCGTACTTGACTGCTTCATGCAAGCAGGGATTATATTCCCTTATACCATTGCCGTATCAGGTGGTAGTATCAACGGACTTTCTTATATGTCGGGACAGCAAGGAAGAAATCGGGACATCATGATAGAGTATTTAAGACAAGAAAAGTATATTGGCCCGTTGAATTACCTGCATTGCGGAAGCTTTATAGATTTTCGTGCCATATTTCAGAAATATGACAAAGCTGGTATTCCTTTCGACTTTAAGGTATATCAACACAATCCTAATCGTTTCGTTATCGTCACAAGCAATTGCCTCACGGGGAAGGCTATGTATTTGGAAGAGAAGCAAGACAAGCAACGTCTTTATCGTTTTTGTGAAGCATCGTCCAGCTTACCTATTTTTTGTCCGCTCGTAGAGGTGGATGATATTCCGATGTATGATGGCGGTGTATGTGATGCCATCCCTTATCAGCGTCCTTTAGATGAGGGATTCAACAAGTTGGTAGTTGTATTAACACATAAAAGAGAATATAGAAAAAATGAGCAGAAGGAATACACGCCACATTTGTTGTTTAGGAACTTTCCTATGCTAAAGTTTGCCTTGGGAGATATGCATTATCGGTATAATCGTATGTTGGATAGAATCCAATTATTGGAAAAAATGGGACAGGCTATTGTTATCCGTCCATCCGATGAAATGGGCGTAGATACATTGACACGTAATACAGATGCTCTTGTTCGACTTTATGAAGAAGGATTTCGCATAGCCCATGAATCACTTGAAAACATACGCAAAATATAATCCTTAAAGACTTTCTTTTTGATGAAAAAGGACATTATACCCTTACTGCTTTTCCGATATGCTCAGGACAGGCAGCTACCTCGACAATGACTTGGTAGCTATCTCAATCTTGTTTTGGTAGCTACCTCAATGAACGCTTTATATCATATTCACGATTAAACTTACCCTAATCCGTCAATTCTGCCAATTCTTCCTTTTAATCAGCCTTTCCCTTTATCCATTTATTCGGAACTTTGTATCGTTCAAAAGAAATAAATATAGCGAATAAAAAACGTAATAACATGGTGAATGAATTACATTTAGACCAAATGAATGAAATTTCTTTCCGGCAGCTATCGGAGTATTCTATGACCAATTGCGTAGAAGACAAGATCGTGTTGATTGACAATCTGTCTTTATTTCCCTTTGGCAAATCGAAGGATGGTATCATTGCAGCAGACTTCATTGCGTTACTTTTTTGTACGAAAGGCTATCTTGAAATAAACATGGATGGCAGACATTACACACTTAGCAAGGGTGATATTTTGTTTTGCAGCCAAGGAGTTACCTTACATGGCATCATCATGTCAACTTCCTGCCAAGGAAAGATGTTATGTCTGTCTTGGGAATACGGTCAAAAATTATTCTTGCGCAGCACGTGCCAATGGAATAGTATTTTACAACTGCGGCATAACCCATTGTTGCAACCTAATATTGAAGAACAAAAACTTTACCAAGCTTATTACCAGTTGTTTGTCGCAAAACTAAATTGTTATTGTTATGCAAGTGATATTGACTGCATCTTTCAAGGTTTCTTCTATGACCTTTATAGAATGACAGATCGGTATATTATGCAAAAATCCCGACAAAACGCACTTCCAACATCACTCCGTCAGGAAGACCTTTTCAAACGGTTTATTACATTACTGAAAGAAAAGCACAGCCATGAACATTTTAGTTTGTTTTATGCCGAACAGCTTTGTGTTACTCCCAAATATCTGACCACGGTTGTGAAAAAGGTCAGTGGCAAAGGCGTGTCGCAATGGATTGACATTTACTTGATGGATCAAATTATATTTCACTTGAAAACAACCAATTTAACCATTGCTGAGATTGCAGACAAATTGAATTTCTCAAACGCATCATTTTTTGGAAAATATGTAAAAGTGCACACGGGAGAATCACCTACAAAACTGCGACGGACACTGCAGGCAGCATTAAGGATATAATAACTATGATATTAACATTAAAAAGCAAGCGTATGTTCAACATGGAGATTATCAAACAAAACAGCCGACGAGTGTACGACCTGATGAAACAAATGTACCGTTATACTTTCAAAGAGCTGGAGCAGGTCACTTCCTTAGATAGTACGGATCTCTGTTTGGCTCTCATCGAATTACAACGGGAAGGAAGACTGGAGTATGGAAAAAGTGAGACCGGTATTTATTATGCACGGGCATGAAAAAGGCGGCCTCTTTATGTAATGAACCAATCGTTCATATTTCCTGAACGTATTCCGGGAAATATGAACGGATTGGTTATTTCCCTTCATTATCAATTTTTCCGTTCCGATAGAATTTAGGTCCCATTCCCGTCTGTAGCTTGAAATATTTGCCAAAAGCCGATTGCGTGACAAAATTTAACTTATAAGCAATTTCCTGAATGCTGAGGTCTGTATTTTTCAGCATAATCTTGGCTTCCAAGATGACATATTCGTTAATCCATTCTGTTGCACTCTTGCCACTATATTCCTTTATCACACCTGACAGATAGTTTGGGGTAAGGCTGAGTCGGTCTGCATAGAACTTCACACCTCGCTCTGCGGTATGGTGCAATCTGAGGAGTGCCATGAACTTGTCGAACAATTGTTGGCTGCGTAGAACAGCATCCGGATTTATTTCATCATCATTCTTTCGATATACCTGCATTATAGAAATGACTGTATAAGAGAAAGCCCGAATTAACCCATGCAAAATTTCCGGGCTTTCGGCACGGTTCTTCTCTATATTTGTTTTTAATAGCGGATAATAAGGGGCTATGGTCATAAGTTCAGTATGAGGAATACGGAGAATTGCATTATTATGTGCGTCAATATAGAAATTTGAACGCTGTCTGAAGTCTATCTGCAAATCATTAAGATAATCCGAAGATAGCAGAACGGCATATGCTTCCAACACCTCAACACGATGGATCTGAATGATGTCACCCGCAAAGGCGACCACCATCATATTACTGGTAATACGGTAACGTTTCAAATTGATACTAAATTCCAACTCTCCATCCAAACAGAAAAGAACTAATGTGGCAAAAATCCGGCAGGGATGTCGAAATGGTTCCAAATGTTCCACATGGTTGCTGATAAGGATGTCATCACGGAAACAAGTGGCTTGGGCGGACATCTGTTGCTTAAATTGCTTGATTGATATACTGTTCAGTTCCATTTTCGTTATTTCGTATTAACAGGTACAAAGGTAATAAAAATCCATGTAATTAGCCATTTTTATATCACTAATAGTTCTATTCGACAAGTTCAACCTTCCTGAATCCGTTAATATGGACAATTTGTCCTTAATAACTGCCTTTTATCAGTTCCATTTCTTATAGAACTTTGCAGTTGAATTTATAATAAGCATATAAGAACAGAATGAAAAAAACAACGATCGTATTTTTCTCACTGCTCCTTGCCGGAAGCATCAGCGCACAGGAAACGACAACACATTTGTCGCTTGACAGTTGCCGAACCCTCGCTATCCGCAATAATAAGGAGTTGCGTATGGCGGATATGAAACAACGTGCCGCCTGGTATGAACGCAAGGCTGCGTTTACGAAGTATTTACCCCGTGTCTCGGCAACAGGTGCCTATCTGCACACTGATAAAGAAATCTCCTTGCTCAGCGATGAGCAAAAGAGCACACTGGGTAATCTGGGGACAACTGTCGGTTCCCTTATACCAGCACTGGAAAGTATGACGAGCACGTTGAATGGGGTTGGCTCAGGATTGGCAGAAGCCTTACACACAGACACACGTAACATGGGGGCGGTTACCGTGATGTTGACGCAACCTGTCTATATGGGTGGAAAGATAGTAGCCTATAATCGCATTACTCGTTATGCCGAACAGATAGCTGCTCGCCAGCACGACCTCGCCCTTCAAGAAGTCATTATCGAAGTGGATGAAGTTTACTGGCAGATTGTCTCCTTGCAGAATAAAAAACGATTGGCGGAAAGTTTCCTTAAATTAGTGCAGAAGTTAGATAATGACGTACAACAGATGATAACCGAAGGAGTCGCTACAAAGGCAGATGGACTGAGTGTAAAAGTCAAGGTGAACGAAGCGAAAGTAGCATTGATACAGGTCGATAACGGGCTTTCGCTCTCGCGGATGCTACTCTGCCAACTCTGTGGATTGGAAATGGATACGCCCATAACATTGGCTGATGAGAATACCGATACTATTACTATCCCAATGTTCAGTGCGACAACTATGGCCGATGTGCAAACCGCCTTCGCACACCGCCCCGAATTGCACGCACTCTCCCTCTCCACTGACATCTATAAGGAAAAAGTGCGGCTGACACGTGCCGAGTTCATGCCGACAGTGGTACTGACTGGTGGCTGGCTTGGCTCCAACCCTTCTGTATTCAATAGTTTCGAACGGCAGTTCAAAGGAATGTGGAACGTAGGGGTAATGGTAAATATTCCTATTGTAACATGGGGAGAACGGTGTTATAAAGTGAAAGCGGCCCGTGCCGAGGAAAGACTGGCCCTCTATCGCTTGGAAGAGACCCGCGAGAAAGTCGAACTTCAGGTAAGCCAAAGCCGCCAAAAGGTGGAGGAAGCCTGCGAGCGTCTGCATACCGCTACCCGCAGCCGTGAAGAAGCAGACGAGAATTTGCGTTATGCTACGTTGGGATTACAAGAAGGTGTCATCCCTGTGAGCAATGTACTTGAGGCACAGACGGCATGGTTATCTGCACATTCGGAGTATGTATCTGCACAGATAGACCTACGATTGGCAGATCTTTACTTACACAAATCATTAGGAATATTAAAATAAGCATATCATCATGAAAAGGAATAAGAATTTTACCATCATTCTTGCCGTAGCTTTAACATTGGTCGGCATCATTGTAGTAACCATTGTCATCGGGTTGTCTTTGCCGGAACATCCCGACATTATTCAAGGACAGGCTGAAACCACGGACTACCGCTTGTCGAGCAAGGTACCTGCCCGCGTGTGTGAAATACGTGTGCAAGAAGGTGATCGCGTGCGACGGGGTGATACGCTTGTTATACTCGAAGCTCCTGACATCCGTGCCAAGTTATCACAAGCGGAAGCCGCCTATGCTGCTGCACAGGCACAAGAACAAAAAGCGCAGAACGGAACACGTCAAGAACAGGTACAACAAGCCTATGAAATGTGGCAGAAGGCACGTGCGGCTATGGAGGTAGCCGAGAAGACCTACCACCGTATTAACCGTCTGTTTGAAAACGGTGTAATGGCAGAACAGAAACGTGACGAGGCACAGGCTCAATACGAAGCAATGGTGGCGACGGAACGGGCAGCACGGTCGCAGTATGATATGGCAGTGAACGGTGCCCGTCTTGAAGATAAAGCTGCTGCCGGAGCACAGGTACAACGCGCACAAGGAGCTGTTTCTGAGGTAACTTCCTATATGGATGAAACCGTATTGTTGGCTACAGCCGATGGTGTGGTAACGGAAATCTTTCCAGAGCTGGGTGAACTGGTAGGAACGGGAGCTCCCATCATGAATGTGTCATGTACGGATGATGTATGGTTTACTTTCAATATCCGCGAAGACCTGCTGCCGGGTTTGACCGTAGGTACGGAAACTGAAGTATATCTGCCAGCTTTTGACAAACGTATTCCCGTGCGTATCATTAAGATGAAGGATGTAGGAACTTTTGCCGTGTGGAAGGCTACGAAAGCACTTGATGGTTTTGACCTCAAAACATTCGAAGTAAAGGCGCGTCCATTAAATGCGGAAGGACTGGAAAATGTGCGTAGTGGTATGTCTGTGATAATGGAGAAGTAAGTTACACCTATATATAAGTTGTAATATGAAATCTATTTTAAAACAAACGAAAGATGTCAGTCTCCGCCTTGTTCGTATCTTCCGGCGTGAGTTACGCATCTTTTCGCATCGTCCGTTGTTCTTGTTCACAATGATTGTGGCTCCTATACTTTGCATTGTATATTTCACCACACTCATGGCTGACGGACTGCCCACCAAGTTACCAGCCGGCTTAGTGGACGAAGATGATACACATATCACGCACATAGTCGCACGAATCCTTGGATCAATGGAAGAGACCAATCTTGTAGCACGTTATCCTGATTTCAGCGAAGCAAGAAAGGCAATGCAACGGGGTGAGATTTATGGTTTCTTCTATATTCCCCGTGGACTGACAGAAGATGCCATCGCGAACCGTCAGCCCCAATTATCATTCTATACCAACGACACCTATTTCGTACCCGGTACGTTGCTTATGAAGGACTTGCGTTATGCTTCCGAACTGTCCGGACTTGCCCTGACACGCGAAAACCTTTATGCCCGTGGACTGACTGAGCGACAGGCCATGGGAATTATCCAACCTATCGTCATTGAAACACACCCGCTGAACAATCCTCACTTAAACTATTCTGTTTATCTGAACAATATACTGTTGCCGGGCATTCTGATTCTGCTTATCATGCTTAGTACTACCTACACTATCGGATTGGAATGGAAACAGAATACACAAAAGGAATTGTATGCTTTGAGCGGACATTCTTCAACGGTGGCATTAATTGGAAAGCTGTTTCCTCAGACTATCCTATTCTCGTTGATGTTCATCTTTTATGATGTCTATTTCTACCGGTTTCTGATGTTTCCCTGTAACAGCGGCATCGTTCCGATGATGTTGCTCGGAGTGGTGACGGTATTAGCGGCACAGTCGTTCGGCGTATTCCTGTTCGGTGCGTTTATCGGACAGATGCGCTTGTCCATGTGTCTTTGTTCCTTATGGGGTATCCTGTCCTTTTCACTGGCAGGCTTTACCTACCCTGTCCCCGCAATGGATAGTTTCCTTCAAGGGCTTTCGTGGTTGTTTCCACTCCGTCATTATTATCTCATCTATGTCAATCAGGCACTTGACGGTTTCCCTATCTCTTATGTATGGTCTTCTGTCGTAGCGTTGCTCGCGTTCTTGCTTCTTCCTTGCACCATATTATGGAGGTATCGGGCGGCATTCCTGAAATATAAATACGTTAAATAAATGATTCTAATGAAGACAATAGTAAATATCATTCAGATATGGTATCACGAATTAATAACCATTATGCGTGACAAGGGAATACTTATTTTTATCCTCTTTGTTCCGCTGGCCTATCCGTTGCTATACTCTTATGTATATACTAACGAAGTGGTTCGAGAGGTACCCGTTGCTGTGGTTGATGAGTCCAACTCCGCTTTGAGTCGTAAATTCTTACGCAAGGTAGATGCTTCACCCGATGTTCGCATCCATGCCCGCTGTGCCAACATGACTGAGGCTCAGGAACTGTTGAAACGTCAAGATGTATATGGGATCATCCGTATCCCTTCTTCTTTTACCCGGGACTTGTGGCAAGGAGAGCAAACGCACGTTGGCCTTTATTGCGATATGTGTTCCATGCTCTATTATAAAAATTTGTTGCTTACCACAACCAATGTTTCCTTGGAAATGAATAAGGATATCAAAGTGGAACGCTATCTGCCTGCAACTACCAACAGACAGGAAGAAATCACACGTATGCCTATCGACTACCAACAGACGGCACTCTATAATCCACAAAGTGGTTTTGCCGCTTTTTTGATTCCACCTGTGCTGATGCTTATTATCCAGCAAACACTTTTTCTAGGCATCGGTATGTCGATGGGAGAATCGCGTGAAAAATATATGGGCAGTGTGATACCTTTTCATTGGGCCTATAAGAACCCCATACATATTGTACTAGGTAAAACGCTGTTCTATTTCCTGCTTTACTTGGTGATGGGCATCTATATGTTTACATTCGTTACCCGTATCTTCGGCTTGCCGCAATTGGGGCATTACGGAACTTTTCTTGTTTTTCTTGTACCTTATCTACTATCATGTATTTTCATGGGCATGACACTCTCTTTCCTTGTCTGGCGGCGCGAAGATTGTATCATGCTGTTTGTGTTTCTTTCCGTTCCGTTGTTGTTCCTTTCCGGCATTTCGTGGCCGGGAGCCACCATACCTGCATTTTGGAAATATACGTCGTGGCTGTTTCCTTCTACTTTTGGCATGAACGGATATGTACGCATCACAGGGATGGGAGCTTCCATCGGCGACATCGCCTTCGAGTACAAAGGGCTATGGATACAAGTTACTGTCTATTTCCTGACAGCGTGCTTGTTTTACCATAGACAGATAAAAACATTGATTAATAGATATAAAGTATGAAAATCACTTATGTTTCAATGGATTGGAAATAAATAGCATAAACAATAATAAATGTATCATTATGGATTATCTGAATTACAAAGTGAATCCTCCCCAGTGGAGAGAGGTTACCACAAGTTCACATCTACCCGCAGGACTTGAACACTTAAAAGAATTGGCATATAACTATTGGTGGACGTGGAATCACGAAGCCGCAGACTTATTTTCCAACCTTGATAACGAATTGTGGGAACAAGGGAGACATAATCCCGTTATGCTACTTGAACAAATGAATTATGACAAGTTGGAAGCATTGACCTGCAACAAGGTTTTCATGGAATGTTTAGAGGATATTTATACTCGTTTCCGTACCTATATTGATGTTCCGGTCGATCAAAGCCGTCCTTCTGTAGCTTACTTTAGCATGGAGTATGGACTAAGTAAAGTTTTGAAGATATATTCCGGAGGTTTGGGTATATTGGCCGGAGATTACCTAAAAGAAGCATCAGATAGCAATGTGAACCTTTGTGCTGTAGGATTACTTTATCGTTATGGTTATTTTAATCAGTCGCTATCAATGAATGGAGAACAGACCGTATGTTACGAAGCTCAGAATTTCGGCCAACTACCTATTGAAAAAGTTCTTACAGAAAATGGCAGGCAAATGGTTGTTCACGTGCCATATACAGACTATTTTGTAGTTCATGCCAATGTATGGCGTGCCAACGTAGGACGCATTACGCTTTACTTGCTTGATACGGACAACGAAATGAATAGTGAATATGACCGTAGTATCACACACCATCTGTATGGTGGAAATTGGGAAGACCGTTTGAAGCAAGAAATTCTTTTAGGTATAGGAGGCATGATGCTACTTCGCCAGCTCAGATTAAACAAAGACATTTATCACTGTAACGAAGGTCATGCAGCCCTTCTTAATCTTTACCGTCTGAGTGAATATACAGAACAAGGCATGAGTTTTGCACAAGCAATGGAATTGGTTCGTGCTTCATCGCTTTATACAGTACATACGCCTGTCAGTGCTGGACATGATTATTTCGATGAAGATCTTTTTCGAAAATATATGGGACAATATGCAACCCGTTTAGGAATCAGTTGGGAAACTCTAATGGGATTGGGACGTTATGATATGGAGAATGTGGATGAACGTTTCTGTATGTCGGTTTTTGCCTGCAAGACCAGCCAAGAGGTAAATGCTGTTAGCAAGTTGCATGAAATTGTATCTCGCAAGATGTTCGCACCAATTTGGAAAGGATATTTCCCAGAAGAATTGCACATAGGCCATGTGACCAATGGTGTCCATATGCCAACTTGGTGTGTTACGGAATGGAAAGAGCTCTATAAAAAATACTTCGACAATAATTTCTCAAAGCATCAGTCTGACAAACATTTTTGGGAAGCAATTTATGACGTACCCGATAAAGAAGTTTGGAATACCCGTCTTCAAATGAAACGCAAACTTATAGAATATCTGAAAAAGAAATGTGCTGATGATTTGCGTAAGAATCAAACCGACCCCCGACTGGTAACATCTATTGTCGAAAAGTTTAATCCTAATGCTCTACTTATAGGATTTGCTCGTCGTTTTGCTACCTATAAACGAGCTTATTTACTTTTTTCTGACTTAGAACGTTTGTCGCGCATTGTCAATAATGAGGAACAACCTGTGCAATTTATCTTTGCAGGAAAAGCCCATCCAAATGACGGTGCTGGGCAAGGTCTTATACGTCAAATTGTAGAAATATCCCGTCGCCCGGAATTTCAAGGGAAAATCATTTTTCTGGAGAATTACGATATGGAGTTGGCACGTCGTCTTGTCTCAGGTGTAGATGTATGGTTAAATACACCTACACGGCTAGCAGAAGCTTCGGGTACTTCAGGAGAAAAAGCTCTGATGAATGGAGTTTTGAACTTATCCGTACTTGACGGATGGTGGTATGAGGGTTATTGTAAAGAGGCAGGATGGGCTCTCCCTGCTGAATCTGTCTATCAGCACGCTCCCTATCAAGATCAACTAGATGCCAATATCATTTATTATCTCTTGGAAAATCAAATCTTACCTCTGTATTATCAAACGAACGGCAAGGAGTATTCTGAGGGATGGGTGCGGTATATCAAAAATTCAATAGCCCAGATAGCTCCGTATTTTACCATGAAACGGCAACTGGATGATTATTATGAGAAATTCTATTGCAAAATGAGTGAACATTTTTCTTTACTCTCCAAGTGCAATAACGAAAAAGCCAGACTTATAGCAGACTGGAAAATGAATGTTGCCACACGATGGGATGATATTGACATTAAATCAATTAAGGGTGGGAATGGACTAAAAGCTGTCACAAAGGCTGGTGAAGATTATGAAATAACTATTATTGTGGATGAGAAAGGATTGGATGATGCCATTGGAATAGAATGTGTTGCTACCCATATGGAAAACGGACATGAAACGGTGTATTCTGTCATACCTTTTAAGCTTATAGGGCATGATGGGTCAGATTACACATTCCGCGCCCAATCGCATATCGCAAACACAGGAAGTTTCAAATTGAGTTTCAGGATGTACCCCAAGCATGAGCTTCTACCACATCGTCAAGATTTCTGCTATGTACGTTGGTTCTAACCTATATAAACTAAAGTGATTAATATATAAAAAAAAGAGTATGGATAAACATAGTATCGGAACAAATGCAGGCATTGTCTGGCGTTTGATGAACAATGATTACAAATGGAGTTATCAGGAATTAAAAGAAAAGAGCGGACTATCTGATCGTGAACTCAATGCCGCCATTGGCTGGCTGGCACGTGAAGATAAGATTCAAATAGAAGAGGATATGAATACACATCAGGAGATATTCTTCCAGTTTTTCAATGCTTACTATTGATTGTGTGTTTTATGATAAATATATGGCAGGTTAAATGAGAAACAGCTCCGTTTGTTTACCTTGACAGATGGAGCCTGTTTTTTAGAGAAGAATGCGGAATTTATAACGCTCTTTTCATCATGTAGAAGATAAATGTATTTAGTCATGAGATTTAACATAAAGCAATCACTTAAATACAAAATAATAATTGGTTATTTGTTCATTTTTTCATTAATAGGGTGTATTGTATATACTTGGTATGATGAAAAACAAGAACTAATTTCTTTTGAAATGGTGAATAAAGAAATTAATGATACTCGCCGACTGATATATAGTATTATTGTACAAATAGCGGAACTTTCTCTCTTGAGTGAGAATATATTGGAATGGGGTAATGAAGATGCAGAATTATACCATTCTCAACGCATGGTAGTGGACAGTATGTTATGTAGCTTCAAACGAGTTTATCCATCGGAGAGGATTGATAGCGTATGTTACTTACTGGAAAATAAGGAAAAAGGAATGCTTGCTGTCATGCAGGTACTCAACAAACAAGAAATTATTAGTGATAAAATTGCTAAACAAGTACCTGCTATCATACAAAAAAGCATCCAAGAGGAACCGAAAAAAACGAAACGTAAGGGGGTTCTTGGATTGTTCGGCAAGAAAGAAAAAAAGAATCCGAACGCTACAACAGCAATGCTTCATACACTAAACCATGATATGATAAACCTGCAACGGGTACAGAGTCGCAGATTGTCTGAATATGCAGACAGCCTTGCCATACGAAATAGTGAATTAAACCGTCAGTTACAAATTTTGATACATCAAATGGATGAGAAAGTGCGAAGTGACTTACGAAAGCGTGAAGTGGATATAATAGCCATGCGTGAAAAGTCTTTTTCTCAAATAAGCATCATGACAATATGCTTATTTACGTTACTAATCATGTCGTTCATCATTATATTACGTGACATTAAGCGCATCAAGCGATATAAGTTAAAGACAACTAATCTTATAAGACAGTTACATGAATCTAATTTACGTAACAAGGAACTAATAATATCACGCAAGAAAGCAATGCACACCATCACCCACGAACTGCGCACACCGCTCTCGGCGATAATCGGTTATGCCGGACTGATGGAAAAAGAAAGTAGCGCGGATAAAACAGGGATGTATATTCAAAACATACAGCAATCCTCCGAGCGAATGCGTGAGATGCTTAACACTTTGCTAAATTTCTTCCGACTGGACAATGGCAAGGAGCAACTGAACAATTCCATTTGTAGGATTTCGGTAATCACGCACATCTTCGAAACGGAGTTTATGCCGATTGCCATGAATAAAGGGTTGGCTCTTAACGTAACGAATCGCACGAATGCAGTCGTTCTGACTGATAAGGAACGTATCTTGCAAATCGGCAACAACCTGTTGTCAAACGCCATCAAATTCACAGATAGCGGCGGTGTATCTTTGACGACTGATTATGATAATGGTATTCTGAAAATTACCGTCGAAGATACGGGTACAGGTATGACTGAAGAGGAACAGCAACGGGTGTTCGGCGCGTTTGAACGTCTGTCAAACGCCGCCGCAAAAGACGGCTTCGGTCTGGGACTTTCCATCGTACAGCGTATTGTGACAATGCTCGGAGGTACAATTCAGCTAAAAAGCGAAAAAGGCAAGGGAAGTCGTATCAAGGTGGAAATACCCATGCAGACAGCCGAAGAATTGCCGGAACAGATAAATCAAACACAGATTCATCATAACCATACATTCCACGATGTGATAGCCATCGACAATGACGAGGTATTGCTCCTTATGTTGAAAGAAATGTATGCACAGGAAGGGATACACTGCGAAACCTGCACCGATGCTGCCAAGCTAATGGAACTGATACGTCGGAAAGAATATGCCCTGCTACTTACTGACCTGAATATGCCGGAGATAAACGGCTTCGAGTTGCTGGAACTGTTGCGCTCGTCCAACGTAGGCAACTCAAAGACAATCCCGATAGTCGTGACAACCGCTTCGGGCAGTTGCGACAAGGAGGAGCTTATGGAACGTGGATTCGCCGGTTGCCTGTTCAAGCCGTTTTCCATATCGGAACTGATGGAGATTTCAGACAAATGCGCCATAAATGTAGCACACAATGAAAAGCCGGATTTCACCTCCCTGCTGTCCTACGGCAATGAATCCGTCATGCTGGAGAAGCTGATAGCAGAAACTGAAAAGGAAATGCAGTCGATCAGGGATGCAGAACGGCGGCACGCCCTTCAGGAACTGGACGCCCTGACACACCACTTGCGCAGCTCGTGGGAGATACTCCGCGCCGACCAGCCATTAAGGGAACTTTATAAACTACTTCATGGGAGTGCCGCTCCAAATCATGAAGAACTGACCGATGCAGTGACTGCCGTACTGGATATGGGCGCGGATATTATCCGATTGGCAAAAGAGGAAAGGAGAAAATATAATAATGGATAAAACAAAAATCATCGTGGTGGAGGACAATATCGTATATTGCGAGTTTGTCTGCAACCTGCTGGCACGGGAGGGATTCCGCACAATCAAGGCTTTCCACCTCTCGACAGCAAAGAAACTTCTGCTACAAGCAAAAGAAGACGACATCATAGTTTCAGACCTGCGTCTGCCTGAAGGCGACGGTATCGACCTGCTGCGTTGGATGCGCAAGGAGGGGATGATGCAGCCGTTCATCATCATGACCGACTATGCCGAAGTGCATACGGCGGTTGAAAGCATGAAACTCGGCTCGCTGGACTACATACCCAAGCAGCTTGTTGAGGACAAACTTGTCCCTCTGCTAAGGAACATCTTGAAAGAACGGAATATCGGACGAAACCGTATGCCTGTGTTCTCACGTGACGGTTCGGCGTTCAAAGACATCATGAAACGAATAAGGCTGGTGGCTCCCACTGACATGAGCGTGCTGATATTCGGCGAGAACGGCACTGGCAAGGAGCATATCGCACACCAACTGCACGATAAGAGCAAACGGGCAGGAAAACCGTTCGTTGCGGTGGACTGTGGTTCACTCACCAAAGAGCTTGCGCCGTCGGCATTCTTCGGACACGTCAAAGGAGCGTTTACGGGTGCGGACAATAGCAAGAAAGGTTATTTTCACGAGGCGGAAGGCGGTACGCTGTTCTTAGACGAAGTTGGTAACCTTGCACCGGAAACCCAGCAGATGCTTCTGCGTGCCATACAGGAACGTAGATACCGTCCGATTGGTGATAAAACGGACAAGAATTTCAATGTCCGCATTATCGCCGCCACCAACGAAGATCTGGAGACGGCTGTGAATGAAAAGCGATTCCGGCAAGACCTGTTATATCGTCTGCATGATTTTGAGATAACAGTCCCGCCGTTGCGCGACTGTCAGGAGGACATCATGCCGCTGGCAGAGTTTTTCCGCGAGATTGCAAACAAAGAACTGGAATGCGACGTTATCGGATTTGACGGAGAAGCCCGTAAAACATTGCTGACCCATGTTTGGCCGGGCAATGTCCGTGAGCTTCGTCAGAAAATCATGGGTGCGGTGTTACAGGCGCAGACCGGACTTGTCACGAAAGAACATCTGGAACTTGCCGTGACGAAACCGACTTCACCCGTCAGCTTCGCCCTGCGCAACGACGCGGAAGACAAGGAACGGATTTTGCGTGCGTTAAAGCAAGCGAACGGGAACCGCAAGGTTGCCGCCGAACTGCTCGGAATAGGACGTACAACGCTGTATAGCAAACTGGAAGAGTATGGGTTGAAATACAAATTCAGGCAATCATAGCCGGTAATTCACTGAATTTAGCTATCTTTGCATGAACATTTGAAGGTAAACGGCGATGGGGGAGCCTTTCGCCGCCGATATATAACATAAGACCGCAAGGCGTTTCTAATGGAAATCTGGAAAATTGACATTAACAGGAACTATTGCGTGATTGCTTATGCTATGCCTACGCATAGCGTGCATTCACCTATTCCTGTTAGGGCATTCCAGAGCCTCCATTAGAAGTAGTGTGGATTGCACGCTACTTTTTTGCTCCTTGCCCAATGAAAGGAAAAGACTATGGGTAAAGTTCAGATTCTTGCCGTCCTCACGATGGACGGGTGTCATTCTTCAGAATTATATGGCAAAGCGTATGAGGATTTACGCCTTGACCGCTGCGATATTGACAAAATAAGGGAAAACGCGCTTTACCATATCACGCCGGACTACTCCATCTCCATGCTGGACGAATGGCGGAAAGACAATACAAACATCTGCTATCTCGCAGAAGCCACTCCCGACAATTCGGACTATATCAACGGACTGTTGCGTATGCGGGTGGTGGATGAGATTATCCTATATACCGTGCCTTTCATATCGGGAACAGGACGGCATTTCTTCAAGTCGGTACTCCCTGAAGCACGCTGGACACTCTCCTCACAAAAGAGTTATTCCAACGGAGTATGCCGGAGCATCTACACACGCATGGAAACCATGAAATAACCGGGATGTTCCATAGGAGAACACTTTTATAATCCGTTTAATAAAGCAATGTTCTGAAAAAGAACATTTTAAGATGACTATAATTCATACCGGACAAAAAATGTCAATTTTTATTGCGCTGAAATCCAGTACGTTGTAAAGACCGTGCCGGATTGTTTTGCTTTTTGGTCGCGATTTTTGCCAATATTATTCATGTGCGCATACCGAAAACAGAGTGTAAAATTTCAAAATTGACAGGACATGAATTATTTTTTATTGGCGGAAACCGATTTCTTCTGCCGGATAAACGAAGCCGGGGACTGCAATATGGAAAAAGCATACACGGCTTTCGCCACCCAAGTGATCGAACTGTGTATCGGCAGCCCGGACACGAACCGGACCATCATCGCGTTGGCTTACATCGAAATCGAATTACAACATCATCCCGTGCGTAATCTTCCCGAAGAAAAGAAGGAAATAGCCAACTATGTCAGCAAGGCTCTCTCTTTCGTAAGGAAGATGCAGAAGTTCCTTGCCGCTCCCCAAGTGCCGCCACTAATCCCTATCCAAACATCCACCGACAACACAAACGAAAATACCGCCTCACCCTTGCAATGGACGGGCAACGCCATCGACCTTGTGGAGTTGATATACGGCATCAACGAAATGGGCTGTATCAACAACGGCAATATGCCGCTCAAACAGCTTGCCCCACTTCTGTACAAGATATTCGGCGTGGAATCAAAGGACTGTTACCGTTTCTACATCGACATCAAACGTCGGAAGAACGAGAGCCGCACCTATTTCCTTGACAAAATGCAGGAAAAACTGAACGAGAAGATGCTCCGTGACGAAGAGATGGAGCGCATGAGAAGATAATATGTAACATTTAAGGATAAGAGGATGGCAATACGCTGTCCTCTTTTCTTTGGACAAAGACGAAGAATCATCATTTTATTAGCGTTATTGCCCCGAATGTCAGGCAAAAACACTATCTTTGCATATTACTATTGATTTGAATATGAGTATTGACAATCTCAATATAGTAGCGGAACTGATAGCCGAAAAAGAAAACGGACGGGTGGAGTTCAAGGAAACCACCGGCCAGTTGGAGCGCGGCATGGAAACGCTATGCGCCTTTCTGAACGGGGAAGGCGGTACGGTATTGTTCGGCGTCACCGACAAGGGGAAAATCATAGGTCAGGAAGTGAGCGACAAAACAAAGCGAGACATTGCAGAAGCAATCCGGCGTATCGAGCCATTCGCAACCGTTGAAGTTTCTTATTATGAAATCCCAGACACCGGCAAAAGCGTCATCATCCTATATGCGGAAGAACAAAAATATATGCGTCCGTTCTCTTATAAGGGACGGGCTTACATACGGGTGGAAAGCGTGACGTCCACCATGCCGCAGGAGATATATAACCAATACCTGATACAGCGGGGTGGGAAATATGCCTGGGAGGCAATGACAAATCCCGATCTTAAAATATCCGACCTTGATGAACATGCCGTCATGAATGCTGTTCGCGGGGGAATCAGAAGCGGTCGTCTACCTGAAGCAATCATAAGAGAAGACCTGCCGACCATTCTCGAAAAATTCAGTCTGATGCATGACGGGAAACTTAACAATGCTTCAGCAGTGCTGTTCGGTCGTGATTTTTATTATTACCCCCAATGCCTGCTCCGGCTGGCACGATTCAAAGGCACGACAAAAGACGAATTTATAGACAATCAACGTGTCACTGGTAATATCTACGCGTTGCTGGATGCAGCAATGGCGTTCTTTTTTAAACACCTGTCACTTTTCGGCAAAATAGAAGGGCTATACCGTGAGGAAGAACTGGAAATCCCGTACAAGGCTTTGAGGGAGTGCTGCACAAATGCGCTGTGCCACCGCCTATACCACCGTCCCGGCAGTTCAGTGGGAATCGCTATCTATGACGACCGTGTGGAAATAGAGAACAGCGGGACTTTTCCACCGGATATAACAATGGAAAAACTGTTAAGCGGGCATAATTCAGAACCGCAAAACCTCATCATAGCAAACGTGCTGTATAAAAGCGAGGTCTTGGAAAGTTGGGGCCGGGGCATCGGGCTTATGATAAGCGAGTGCCGACGTGTCGGCATCCCGGACCCTGAATTTCACACAGATGGAAACAGCGTATGGATCGTTTTCCGCTATACCCGGAAAGCAATCGGGTATAACCCGACAGTTACCCGACAGTTACCCGACAGTTACCCGACAGTTACCCCGCAAGTGGAAAAAGTGCTGTCCGCAATTGGGAATCAGACACTCTCGACAAAAGAGGTCATGGAGATGATAGGATTGAAGGACAAGAGCAATTTTCTGGAGCTTTACCTGTATCCTGCAATAAGACTGGATTTAGTAGAACCGATTTATCCGGAAAAGCCGAAACACCCGCGACAGAAATACCGTCTTGCGGAGAAAGGTCTGGATTTAATTAAAAATAAATAGTCATGAACTCGCAAACTGTAGAAATAACATCTGCTGGCATTAGGAAGATATTGAATAAATATACTCCAGAGCGAGCTATTGCCGAATATGTATGGAATGGATTTGATGCAAAAGCGACCGTTGTAAATATTGATTTTGAAATTGACAATGCAGAATTGGACACAATCAAAAATATTAGAATAACAGACAATGGTACAGGCATCTGCTATGAAGAGTTACCTATAAAATTCAAAAAATTCTATGAGTCTCAAAAGAGAATTGCCAACGAGAATAATACTGAATTTACAAAAGGAAAAAACGGTTATGGTCGTTTTACTTTCTATAAATTTGCAAGATTTGCTAATTGGGAAACACACTATTGTAAAGATGTACAAATAATGTCTTATGACATTAGAATTGATAGCGACACTCTAAAAGACTACACTACAACAGAGCCGCTTGTATCTGATAACACAACAGGTACTTGTGTCGTTTTTAATGAGATTTCTTCTGATATTTCCAGTGTGTTTATAACGAAGACTCTTATCCCTTATCTAAAGGCTGAATTTGCGTGGTTTTTAGAATTGAAATCCGAATATCAAATATACATCAATGGGCAAGAATTAGATTATTCTTCTATAATAGCAGAACAAGAATCAATATCACCGATATTATCACATAATCAGAAAAATAACATTAGCTTTCAATGCAAGTATATCCGATGGAATGTAAAGATGAATGATGAATATTCTCGATTTTACTTCTTGAATAATGACTTGGAGTTGAAATTTACCAAAACGACATTATTAAATAAAAAAGGAGATAATTTTTGGCATTCTGTAATTGTGATTGATGATTTCTTCAATGAAATCAATTGTGATAGCGAATTAGACGATAATGCTATCCAACCTAAATTGTTTGATAATTCTGCCGATAGAAAATTATTTAAGGAACTAATTACGCAACTCAATGAGTTTCTCAAAAAGAAAAGACGCCCATTTCTAAAGGAGCAAGCAGAAGTTATGGTAACCAAATATAAGAATGAAGATGTTTTCCCTAAATTTGGTACTGAAGATTGGGATATAGTGCGTAAAGAAGGTTTGGAAAACTTCGTAAAGGAACTATATGAAGTAGAACCTGCTGTTTTCATGAAGTTGAACAAAGAACAAAAAAGAGTTTTCTTAGAACTTCTGAATTTGGTGATGGATAGCGGTGAACGCGATAGTCTGTTTAAGATTTTAGATGCAGTTGTTGAACTAGACTCGAACGACAGGAAAGAATTTGCAAAAATATTAGAAATAACTAGGCTAAAACAGGTCGTTTCCACGATTAAGCTTATTTCAGACAGATTGCTGACACTGGAAAATCTAAAAAAGATTGTTTTTAATCATACTTTACAAGCCAATGAAGTTCGTGATTTGCAGTCGTTCATAGAAAAACACTATTGGATTTTTGGCGAAGAATATAGAATGGTATGTGCTGAAGAGGTCAAATTTGAAGAGGCTTTAAGAAAATACATTTATATTCTGCGTGGAGTTAGCGAGAAAAAATATATTGCTCACCCTAATAAATACAAAGAAATGGATTTATTTCTTACTGGTACTGATTTTAGGGATGGGAGACCTCATAATATAGTTGTAGAAATCAAAAATCCGACAACTATAAAACAATTAAAATCAGAACAGTTAAATCAATTAGAACAATATATGGATGTTATTCTAAAACAAGATTGTTTTAATGATGCAAATGAGTTTTGGACTTTCATTTTGATAGGACAAGACTATGATGATATTGTAGGTCGAAGGGTTATAAATAAACTTACAGGTTTAGTCCAAAATGATAGTAATTATAGCCTCTATGTAAAAAAATGGAGTGAAATAACAAATGAAGTGGAGCGTAGGCTGAAATATTTGCTTGATAAGCTCAAAATAGAAAGAGCCACTTTATCTAAATCCCAGTCATTAAATGAGGTAATGAATGAAGTTTCAAATAACACGGCCGCAATGGTTAGTTGAACTTAATAAATATGTGACATTTGATACCTTGTATAATAAGTGATAAGAGGAATGTGTCATAATGCCCAATATAAAGAATTACAAATTACTCCTGTCACAGATAGCTGTAGCAGGAGTAATTCTCAAAATAGGAGTCTGATATATCCTTTTATTGTTATATATTATTTCTGCTGCAACAGATGTTTCAGGTTTTCATCGTTGGCAATACGTTCCAGTTCGTCGGCGACAATCTGCTTGACTTCCTCCTTGATGCGTCTGTAATTCGCCTGCACCGTTTCCTTCATGCGGTCGTTACCGTCCTCGTCCGTGAAGTCGGTAATGACGGGGATTTTCTTGTAGGCTTTCTCCTCGCGTTTCACCTTTTCGGCATCCACGACAATCTCGCAGTGAAAAATTTTCTGTTCGATGCGCTCGTTGAAGTTATCGGACACCGAACCGACAAACATTCCTTGCGTCAAGCCGGAAATCTTGCTTGGCGGGATAAGCGCGTCCATCTGCGTGTTGATGGAGGTGGAAACGTCCTGCCTATTGATGGAAATGGACTGCCGTTTCTGCAACACCTTTCCAAAGCGCTCGGATAGCGTCTTGGCGGTTTCACCCACCACCTGACCGGAAAAGATATTGCCGACTGTGTTCATCACGACTTTCGCTTCCTTGTCGCCGTAGTCGCGCACCAGCTGGCTGAAATCCTGAAAGCCCAGACACACGGCAACCTTGTTGCTTCGTGCGGTGGCGATAAGGTTGTCCAGCCCTTTGAAATATATCGTCGGTAGTTCATCTATAATGACCGACGACTTCAGCATCCCCTTCTTGTTGATGAGCTTCACGATACGGGAATTGTACAGACCGAGAGCCGCCCCATAGATGTTCTGGCGGTCGGGATTATTACCCACGCACAGGATTTTAGGCTCTTCGGGATTGTTGATGTCCAGCGTAAACTCGCTGTCCGACATTACCCAATAGAGCTGTGGGGAAATCATACGCGAGAGCGGAATTTTCGCCGATGCAATCTGCCCCATCAACTGCTCTGCCGCCCCACCGAGCCAAGCATCCATGAATGGCGAGAGATAGTTTTCCAGTTCCGGGTAAGAGGTCAGAATCGGGAAAATATCCTCGTAACGGCGGTTCAAAAACTCGATGGCATGGGGGAACGTACAATACTTGCCGTTCCGGAAAATTTTGAGATACCAGATGATAGCCGCGAAGAGGATGATGGGCGATTCCACAAAGAAGTCGCCCTGCTTTTGCACCCACGACTTATTGAGGTTGAGCATTATCGTGTACGCGCTCTCGTAAGCGTTCGTAATATCCTCCATGAAATCCGGGTGGATAGGATTGCAACGGTGTGAGCGTCGTGGGTCATCGAAGTTTATCACATAGAACTTCGGCTTCACCTTGTAGCCCTCCGAGTGGTTCAGCAGATGATTGTAGGCTATCGTGGACAAGTCGCTGAATTTGAAGTCGTACACATACATCGAGAAGCCTTTTTCAATCTGCTGCTTGATAAAATTATTTACCACCGCGTAGGATTTACCACTGCCCGGTGTACCCAACACGATGGAAGCCCTAAAGGGATTCACGACATTGATCCAGCCGTTGTTCCAACGCTTTTTGTAGTAAAACCGTGTCGGAAGATTGACCGAATACTCGCTTTCGATAAGCCTTGTTTCCTGCATGAAACTCTCGTTTTCGTTATTGAACACATCGTCCATGAGGTTGTGCTTCAACAGGCGGCTCATCCACAGACCGCCCATCAGCAGACAGACATAACCTGCGCCAACGGTCAGGATATACAGTCCCGTCACCGCCTCTATCGGTAGCGGCAAGGCCAGTATCCACCAGTTGAGGAAGAACAGCACGAAGCCAACGGCAAGAGCCGTCCAGATTCGTCCCCAAGTGATTTTCTCACCCTTCACGCCCTTTGTCCCCAGACAGGACAGGGCAAGCAGGAGAACGGCAAACAGTTTCGTGTACAGGATGGAACGGAACAGTCCCGCCGTGCGGTTGAAGTTCATCAGTATTCTGTCCACCACGCCGATGTCCACTCCCCAAAGCCGGATGGCTTCGTAGCAGAACCAGTACACATTCATGACCACTAAAATAATACTCACGGCACGCAGAAAATCCATGATTTTCGCCAATGCCCTCAAATCGTCTTCTTGTTGTGACATACATTGATTTTTTGATTGTTGATACTCCTGATTACATTCCCAAGCCCTTGCGCTTCTTCTTTTTCTTCTTGCGCTGCATCGCCCGGATGAAGGCTTCTTCTTCGGCATCCACTGCCGGACCTTCGGGGGCAAACAGGTTCATGCCACCGGAATGGCTCTCGTATTCCCCTCCGGAATATCCTTGCCTGTTCTCCGGTTCCTCCACCGGAACGGAAAGCGGAATCGGCGGCTGTCCGGCATAAGGCAGCGTGAAGTGTTCCTGCAAGGCGTTGGCGGAAAGTTCCTTGCCCATGCGTGAGCCGTTCAGTACGCAGCCCGTGCGGTGGTCGATGAACGTGGCTCCATAGATGCGCCCTTCCTCCGTGTAGCGCAGTACGGTGTCGATGCCCTTCCCTTTGAGCGCAGCTACAAACTTCTCCTTGTCATACGTGCCTTCCAGCACGGAAAGGACGGTGCGTTTCGTCATGTCAGCAAGTTTCCTGTCCTTAATCTCCTGCTTGGAACGGGCAAACTTCTTCTGCACAGCTTCACAGCCGACGGACTTCCCGAACAGCGAGGACTTGAAAGGATTGCCGACCTTGTTGCCCTTATCGTCCGTGACGGAATAGACCAGCCCGTGATACTCGCGTCCGCGCACATTGCCATGCGCTTCCTCCACCGTCATATTATATAAGGAAAAGAGTGCGCGGTATTCGCCCATCGTCTGAAACTTGTACCTGCGGTTCAGTTCTCTAATCACATTCCCCGCCTGCTTCTTCACGTCGCCCGCAGAAGCGTCCACTTTGCGCAGCGGCGTGTCAAGACGGCGGTTCTTGCGTTCCGCGTCGTGCAGCCCGTATTTCCGTTCCAATTCGCGTGTTATCTGCTTGCTCCGATAAAAATTGTTCCGAGTGTCTATGCTCCTGCCGTCCTCGTCCACCCTGACCGTCACGATATGCAGATGGTGGCGGTCGATGTCCTCGTGCTTGAAAACGAGATATGGCTGGTTACCGAAGCCCATCTTCTCCAGATACTCCCGTGCGATGTTCTGAAACTCCATATCCGTCAAAATATCATCGGGATGCGGATTGAGCGAGATATGCACCACCGGTTTCTCCACCTTCGACCGCACGGGCATCATGCCGAGAAAGTCCTCCATAGCCCGATGGATGTCCATCGTTCCCGTGCCGTCATTGTAGATGCGGTTGGTTGTCAGAAGCCGCCCTTTCGCCTCGTTAATTTTCTCCCCATTGTAGGCAAGTGCGCCGTACAACGAGTTTCCTACACTGATTTTTGCGACCATTTTTCCTGCATCTCTCTTGAAAGTTCCACAATCCGGTGGCTCAGTTTCACGAGTTCGACGGTCTGCTGCTCCAGCTTGTAGAGCAACGCCATCGCCTTTTTCTCGGAAAAATGCAGCCTCAGTTCCTTAACGACTTGGTTGTAATTTGTACCTATCGCGCGGAACTGCGCGTGAAAATCGGACAGTTTGGTGTAGTAATCCACCAGCGTCTTGTCCACTTTCAGCACCTTGAACGGCTGTCCGAAGAAGTGCGCCTTCAGGAAAACCGATTTGGCGTAAACGCCCGACTTCTCGAACATGGAGAGGAAACGGTTGTGTTCCTCTTCGCTGAAACGGACGGTGTAGCGGAACACCGCCGGATCGAGTTTGGGATTTCTCCCACCTTTGTTTCTTCTTTTTTCACTCATATTACTTTGGATTTAGCGGTTTGACGGCATAAGCCGCCGCTTCGAGGCACAGCACCGCAGGTTTGAGAGGTTTCCCGACTTCGGAGGGTAAGCCCGCCCCCTGCAAGGGCAAGGCGTTTTCGTGGCTGCTCAAAATGTTT
>ERZ780014.227-NODE-227-length-29114-cov-10.39_pt1 | contig 29114 bp, 24 predicted proteins | sample MGYA00511929_ERZ780014 | MGnify/ENA primary metagenome ERZ780014 (study PRJEB29588, sample SAMEA2155132) | human gut metagenome | biome: human gut; feature: human-associated habitat; material: faeces | place: Denmark | collected 2008/2010 ...
GCGGCCGCCGGGCACCGCCGACCTGGGACGCAACGCCGGGCGCCTGCTGGCCCTCACGGCGGCGCTGGCCTATGCCTTCACCCTTTTCTCGGGCTTCGGCACCTACCTCACGGGGCGGGCGCTGTTCCCCGCATTGCTCGAAGGCGCCGCAGCCGTGCTGCCCGACGCGGCCGCAACGGCCCCCGCACCCTATTTCACGGTTGGGATGCCACCCCTGTTCGGTGTCATGTCGGCGCTGGTACTGGCCTTCGTACTCGGGCTGGGGATGGCCTATACGCACAGCGTGAAACTCAAAGGGGTGATGGACGATTTCAAGTCGATCATCGACCGCGTGATCGCGGGCGTCATCATCCCGCTGCTGCCCTTCTATATCTTCGGAATCTTCCTTTCGATGACCCAGTCCGGGCAGGTGGCCGGGGTGCTGGGCGTCTTCGTGAAGCTGATCGTGGTGATCTTCTTCATGACCGTCGTGCTGCTGCTCGCACAGTTCTCCATTGCCGGGCTCGTTGCCCGCAAAAACCCGCTGCGGATGCTCCGTACGATGCTTACGGCCTATGTCACGGCGCTCGGCACGCAATCGTCGGCCGCCACCATCCCCGTGACCCTGGCGCAGACCCTCCGGCTCGGCGTGCGCCCCCAGCTGGCGTCGTTCGTCGTACCGCTCTGTGCCACGATCCACCTTTCGGGGTCGATGATGAAGATCGTGGCCTGTGCATTGGCCGTTTCGATGCTGGGCGGGCTGGATATTCCGGCAGGGACTTTCGCGGGGTTCATTCTGCTGCTGGGGGTGACGATGATCGCCGCACCGGGGGTGCCGGGCGGTGCGATCATGGCGGCGCTGGGATTGCTCGAGTCGATGCTCGGGTTCGACGAGACGCTTGCGGGGCTGATGATCGCCACCTACATCGCCATGGACAGCTTCGGCACGGCGACCAACGTGACGGGCGACGGTGCCGTCGCGGTGATCGTCGATGCGATAGACCGCCGTTCGAAAAAATAAAAAATAAACAAAACTCTTCTCCGGGCCGCCGAAAGCGGCCTTTTTCCATATTAAATATCCGGAAATAAGTATAAATGCGTACCCTTGCCGAATAAAAAACGGCTAATTTTGATGGCTAAAAGGTTTTTTTGTACTTTTGCGCGTCCGAAACGGAAACTTAAACATTAAATTACAATATTTTATGGTTGATATTTTTGCACGCCTGGAGAAAAATGCAGGTGGCCCCATCGGTCAGTACATGTCGTACGCCCACGGTTATTACGCGTTCCCCAAACTGGAAGGCGATATCGGCCCCCACATGACTTTCCGGGGCAAGAAGATGCTCAACTGGAGTCTGAACAATTACCTCGGGCTGGCCAACCACCCCGAAGTCCGCAAGGCCGACGCCGAGGGTGCCGCACAGTTCGGCATGGCGGCCCCGATGGGCGCCCGCATGATGAGCGGCCAGACCGTCTACCACGAGCGTCTCGAGCGCGAACTGGCCGAGTTCGTCGGCAAGGAGGATGCCTTCCTGCTCAACTTCGGCTACCAGGGCATGATTTCGATCATCGACTGCCTGCTGACGCCGCGCGACGTGGTGGTCTACGATGCCGAAGCGCATGCCTGCATCATCGACGGCCTGCGCCTGCACAAGGGCAAGCGTTTCGTATACGGCCACAACGACATGGAGTCGCTGCGCCTGCAATTGCAGCATGCCACCGACCCGGCCGAAGAGCAGAACGGCGGCGTGCTCGTGATCACCGAGGGTGTCTTCGGCATGAAAGGCGACCTGGGCAAGCTCGACGAGATCGTGGCCCTGAAAAAGGATTTCCAGTTCCGCCTTCTGGTCGACGATGCCCACGGCTTCGGTACGATGGGTGAGGGCGGCCGCGGTACGGCGTCGCATTTCGGCGTAGTGGACGGCGTAGACGTGCTGTTCAACACCTTTGCCAAGTCGATGGCCGGTATCGGTGCATTCGTCTGCGGCCCCCGCTGGCTGATCAACCTGCTGCGTTACAACATGCGTTCGCAGCTTTACGCCAAGTCGCTCCCGATGCCGATGGTTATCGGTGCCCTGAAACGCCTGGAGCTGATCCGCAACCACCCCGAATACCAGCAGAAACTCTGGGAGATCGTACGCGTGTTGCAAAGCAGCCTCAAAGAGAACGGCTTCGAGATCGGCGTGACCAATTCGCCCGTGACGCCCGTTTTCCTGAAGGGCGGCATCCCCGAGGCTACGAACCTGGTCGTTGACCTGCGTGAGAACCACGGCATCTTCTGTTCGATGGTCGTTTACCCCGTAATCCCGAAAGGCGAGATCATCCTGCGCATCATCCCGACCGCAGTCCATACCCTCGAGGACGTGAATGTCACCATCGAGGCGTTCAAGGCCGTACGCAGCAAGCTCCAGGATGGTATTTATGCCCAGCTGCCCATCCCGGTGCGTGCCGACGAAGGTTTCCTGGTTCGTTAATTCCCCGGTTCCCGGCAGGCCGGTTCATTCCGCCGCCCGGATATAAGGGTTTCCCATACGGGTGTCCCCGGCTTTTCCGAAGGCCGGGGACATCGTTTTGCGACAAAATTCGCCGGAAAATTTTGCAGAATAAATTTTTCAGTTTATATTTGCAATCCCGAAACGCGAGTTTCGGATGCCGGAAGGAGGGGTGAAAGCCTTTTCGCAGGCCGAAAAACATATTGCGGAAATAGCTCAGTTGGTAGAGCACAACCTTGCCAAGGTTGAGGTCGCGGGTCCGAGTCCCGTTTTCCGCTCTGATAATCAGCAACTTACAGAAATGAGGTTGCTGGTTTTTTTGTTTACACATGGTAAAAAAGAGGGCTGAAACAGCCTTTTCAGGGTCTATACTCTCCATTGCCTCTCCATTAAACTCTCCATTGGAAATGTGTTTTTCCTCCTGCATCTAACGATGCAAAACAATGACTTTCAGAGTAATACTCCGCAAGGACGTAATCTACAAGAACAACACCAGCCCTTTATGCCTGCTTTTCTTCCATGATAACCGCAAGAAATCGGTCGGTTTGGGTGTGTCAGTATCCCGTGAATACTGGGATGCAGAAGCACAAAAGGTAACGGATGACTGCCCTGACAGGGACGATATTCAGTTTCAGATAACAGCCAAAATCAAAGAGTACGAGAAGAAGATTAAGAAACTGGAAGCCCTCGAAATCCCCGTAACCTTTGAAACGCTGTTTGAGACCATCGGTAAGCGTATGGATTGTACGGTAGGCGATTATTTCAGACAGATAATCGACCGATTGGAAAAGGTCGAAAAGTATGGTTCCGCCAGCAAACACAAGGTAACACTTGCCCTTATGTCGCAATTCCGCTCGGTCAATATGCGCTTTGATGAATTGGATTTGACGTATTTAAGGGAGTTTGAAATCTTCCTGCGTCAAAGGGGTAATGTAAACAACAGCCTTGCTACCAAGTTCAGCGTACTGAAAGCGGTCTATAACAAGGCGGTTTCAGAGGGCGTATTCGTGCCTAAATCGAATCCTTTCCAGCAATTCAAAGTGGGTAGCTTATGGACGAATACCCGCAAGCGGGCCATCACGAAAGAGGACATCCACAAACTGATTGAGTTGGATTTATCGGACAGGGACTTTTACACCCAACTTGCCAAAGATATTTTTCTGTTCTCGTATTTCATGGCTGGAATCAATTTCAAAGACATTGCCCTGCTGACTTATGGAGACATCGAGAACGGCAGAATCTACTATGCAAGACGCAAGACGGGTAAGATGATGAACTGCTGTCTTACGGAACAGGCACAGGAAATCATTGACAAGTACCACACCGACCAAGTGGAGGATGACTATATCTTTCCAATTCTCGACCGCAACGTACACACGACCGAGAAGCAAATCTTGGAACGTGTTAAGAAAACGTTGAAACACGTCAATAAACGCCTGCACGAATTGAGTGAGGAAATAGGACTGCATACACCATTAACGACCTATGTAGCCCGCCATACTTACGCAACCGTCTTAAAGAGGTCAGGCGTAAGCGTAGCCTTGATTTCTGAATCGTTGGGACACTCTGACTTATCGACTACGCAAATCTACCTCGATTCATTTGAGAACAGCCAAATAGACGCTGCAATGCAACATTTATTATAGAAATTGGAGGTCGGGAGCATTTGCTGTTTCCCGACCTCTTTTTCCTTAACAAATTCCTACCACCGACTATCCGAGGTATTTTGCCAACAGATTGTATGTGGTTTGTTCTCGTGTCTGGTCTTCTACTTTCTTGGGATTCATAATCTCTTTAGCTTGTTCTTCTGTCAGATTATTGATTCTTTCCACCATTTGAGCCGTGAAAGCTGTCGGGTCTTCTGCATTGTGATATTCGTCGATAATGTGATTTATCAAATATTTTTTAGCAAGGAATGTATTATCGAATTTCATTTCTGCCGCCTCATACCATTTCTGGCTACGTGAAAGCCATACAGTATTATCAAAGGTTTCGTCTAAATTTCTTGCTCCAATGTACCTTATAAGTTTGGATGGTTTCAATGAATTTTTACCAATACACCATAATGAAATCGTTGCCAGCGGGAAGCCTTTACTACGCAAGTACATGGCAAAATCAAAGACAGCGTTAGGTTCTTTCAGTGTCATTGCAGGCCCAGCCATATAATCCGTACCTTTCCACACGGTTGTACGGATATTCATTTCAGCAATCTGTTTCATGACCGATACACGGGTATTCAATGATTCCATAATCACGATGTTATCCATATCAGGGTCAAATAGCTTGAAAGCCTGTAATCGGTGCTGTCCGTCCAATACAGCATAATAGTTTTGGGCCTGCTCATCGGGTATGTCTTTCCCGTCTAAATCCGTTAAATGACCTCCCGAACGCAAAACATTCTCCCCTTTGGCGACTGTAATAGGAGATAACTGTCCATAGACCCGATAAGAGTTTGATTTCCGATGAACCTCGTCGGAATTGGTAGGACGATTACCTTTCACAAATGCCATTTTACGCTTTGTGTCGTCGTCTTGAATAACCATCTTTTTCATGGCTTTTAATTACTCTGTCCTTTAACAGAGGGGCAACTAATTACCTCCGACCGTTGCCCAAAGGTTGGAGCATCGAAAGAATTTTTCTCACGACATTACAAAGTTAAAAATGCCGTGCTGATTATATATGTTTGATATGAAGCCATTATCAAATAATCACAAAAAATATTTATTAAATTACTTGACTTTTGATTAAATATTTAGTATATTTGCAAAGCAATTCAGTAAAGAATCCCACACTACAGATTGAGCAGTTCCTATAAGGGCAGATTCGTCTGCCTTTTCTTTGCGTCGTGTTACCACATTTTTTGAGTGTGAAATGAAGATTTCCTATAAAGAATGTATTTCAGAATCAGAAAATGTGGAAGATTCCAATTAAAGAGATAGTAGGTTTTTGAATGACGGAATAGACAGTTGCTCAAATCTGTCCTATGCAAACTGCTCAAAAGTGTCCTATATATACATTACCTACTTATACACTACCTATTAAAGTCGTACCGACCATGTACTATCACATCAAAGACCGCAGGTGATTCGAGAACCGCAAACAGGTCAAAGACTATTACGGCGTAGCCTGCTTTCGTAAACTGCTACACTTAAAAGAGATTATATTTACGAACAATCAAAATTCCATTGCTAACGATGAATTATACCGTAATCCCCAAATCAATCGTGAACTTTCAGACGGGAAATAATAAACCTGCTGATATTTACGTGTGAGCGACCATTAAATGTTGCTCTGACCATAAGACAAATATTTCCCATATAACCGAGGAAAAATTATCCCTGCTTACTGGATTAGATGAACGAACAATCCGCCGTATTATCAAACGGCTGAAAGACGCAGGTTATCTGACCGTGCAGACTACCATTAAAGAAGATGCAGACAGAGGATTTATAAAACGTAATTCTTACTTTATAAAGCCTGTTATTAAAGACTATTTCTTTTTGGATAACAGTTTCTTTAAGAGGAACTATCCCGCCAAGATTGCAGGCTTTCTGCTCTTATTAAAGGCAATCTGCCTTAATAATACGGATACCATTCAATGAAGTATATCCCAAATTGCAAAGGGTATCGGATTATCGAGAAATACGACCACTGCATTATTAAATGAATGCCTGCAATTAAGGCTTATAAAGCCTATTTCTAACGGCTATGAACTGACGGCAGGCTGTTTTATCAATTCAGCAGTCAATAAGACTGATGCAGGGATTTATAAGGAGATATGCGAGTTTTGCAAATCAAAGGGCATAACACCACCAAATTGGGATAAGCGGGCAATGTCCGTGTTACTTACAAAATACAATTCGATAAATTTGCCTGCATCGGAACCGATAACAATTACCTGTCAACTGAACAAACGGTGCAAGACCCTACCCGAAAAGGTATCGTTGCCATACTTTATAAAGGTGCTCGATATGCAGGAACAATATAATGCAGTTATAGAACAGGCAGAGCAAAACAGATTCGATAAGGAGGATTTCAAAGGTTTTGCATTTGAGTAACGCCAATTAACAAATACACTATATACAGCCCTCATGCTAACGCATGCAGGGCTTTTCCCATTTAATAAGAGAATGACATATTTTATGGATATTCGATTTATATAGACCTTTTAATTGTGTTATTCATTTTCCGTATCTCTTTATATGGCGTGCCGTAGGCACCCACTCAATAAGCCCAAGATTATAAAAATTGCATATATACTGCCCACGAACAGATAGACAGATCAAAGCCCCCTCCCCCTTATCTAATGTGAAATCAATAAAAAAGCCATGAAAACATTGGACAGAAAGGCGTCAGAAATCCTGCGTGGATTACTGGCTCTGCAAACAACTAAAATCGACAATACGGACGGGGCTTATATGCCTGTTCATATCGAAATCATCGACCGAACAGACAAGTACAACCACATTTCGCTGGCTCATTACGGACGGCAGAATGGAGATGCCATGCGTGACCCTGAAATGATTTTTGCACTCCACAAGGAAAGCCAGCAGTTCATTCCTTACTACTACCGCAACGATTATATGGGCGTGGAGCAGTACAGCGTTAGATGGACAAACGAGGGCATTTTGCTGAACCGTCGCTTACAGGCAGAACACACCACATTCGCTAACCAATGGCTCCGTAATATAGCCACACAACAGCACCTATTATGACTGCACGGCGATTAGTGGAGAACTGCGTACTGACGAATCAAACCGCAGTCGTGGATGAAATGCTTAACAAGCATTTGCTACCAGAAGAATATATCTATCCCTTTGTGGGTGATGTCATGGAATGGTGGTTGATTGACAGCTGGTTGGCAGAACGTCTGAAACGAGAGAACCAAGTAATCATTGAGGAATACGGTTGCTGTTGGTGGGGCAGGTTAGCGAGTGGACAAGCTATCAGCATGGATAGCGTGATACGGAAGATTGCAGGAGAGTAAAACTCGGCCTGCATATCGACATAATAAAAACATAAGTTACAGAGATTAGGGGTATTGCAATTCCGAGAAGATTTTGCAACCTCTAATTTCTGTTTTTATGCTGGCGTAAGGTCGATAATTGTAATCACGAACTATCTGCAACTCATAATTACAGATAAAATGCAGGCGTAACGACAAAATCTTCTACTCCAATTTATAAAGAACAAAGTTTTGAATCCATAAGGCGTGCTATTGGAATAAATCTTTATTTTCAAGACCTTTGAATCTGCAACAACCTCGAAAAAAGAGGTGCAAAGCCGTTGCATTTCCAACGATTGTTTTCTACTTTTGTAGGAGACATATTGAATTACGGAAGTGTAACTTTATTCTCGTGTGACGAACGTAGGAAATTCCAAGCACAATAGAGAGAATAAGTGGCATTGCCCTCCCGTCGTATCTTCACGATACAGGCGCGGGGTTGTTGCTTATTTTATCTATTGGGTTTCCTACGACCTGTCGCACTAAAATAAGTCAGCAGCCCTGCGCTTTCTTTTTTGACTAATCACATCTGGGGGTTGGAGGTGTATTTTACTTAACCTATTATGACTATCTCGGTATCATCCAACTGGATTATCAAAGACCCAAAATTCCGTCAAATACTACATGACCAATTTGGAGAAACATTCAACACGGAAGATATTAAAGGAATCCAATGCGATGGAATGGACATTTCATCTTTATCTGGCATAGACTATTTCGAAAACTTAGAATGGTTGTCGTGCTCCCATAATTCATTAACAACCCTCGATATTTCCCGAAACCTCAAACTGATAAAATTAGATTGTGGAGAAAATCGTTTGTCGGAACTAAATGTTAGTAATAACATTGCTTTGAGATACTTATACTGTTACAACAATGACCTTAATAATTTAGATGTCTCCAATAACCCCGAGTTAGAAATATTAGAATGCTACGATAACGCGCATTTGCAGATTGAATCAATATATGGTGTCATGGTTAGACGAAATCCATATGGGACAGGAATTCGCGTATTGGATACCACAAACAACCTTAAACTTAAGGTATTGAGGTGTTCTTCAAATGAAATTACAAGTCTTGATCTATCAAAGAACTCTCAACTTCTTCATTTGGATTGTGATGATAATTGCATAGAAATATTGGACGTAAGCACAACTCAATTAAATCATTATGTCCCTAAAACTATTGTTTATAGCGATTATCCACTACAATGCAAAATGGCATCTTTGAAAACTCTTTATTTGAAAAGAGATTGGAGGCTAAAAGGTATTAATGATGCTTCTCCTGTATGTATAGCTTGCAACACTCAAATTATCTATAAATAATATGGGACTTTTTGGCCGCTCTAACGCAGATAAAATTGCGGATAATGTTCGGGAGCAAGCAAAATTTATTCTGCTACAACTTAATGGTATTGACGAGGTATTTTGTCGTGATGGAGGTGCAACACTTCACAATGTACAAGAATTAACCTTATATATGCAACGGATAGAACGCACTCATAATGCCGTTCAACAAGAATTGAATAGCCTATCGGCTACACAACAAAGTCGATTGGTTTTGCCTTGGGTTGATGGGAAATTATACGATATATATACTTGGAATTTCTCATATCAAATGGTTATAAATAAGATAATTCAAGAAATGAATAAATTATAAAATTATGCCAGCACCATTAGGGATTTTCTTAATCATTGTTCTATTTGTAATCTGGAAATTTATCCGAGAAATGATTAAAGACAACCGAGATAACCATTATTAAAAACATTGCAAAGAATCTTTTACTAAACTTTGGCAATGCTTGTCCCTACTCTTTCAATAGTGACATAATTTCAAAGGGGTATACAATAGAGATTTTTGCAAAATGCGTCACACTATTCTTTAAATGAATTAACCCACGTTGTAAAAGAAGATTGGAGAAACTTATAATAGAAGCTATGGAGCGAGATAAGACAATAAACATAGACAAAGAGAAAATAACGGCACTTCGATCATGGCTTGAAAAATACCCCGAAGATGCGGATGCTTATATGGCACTTGCGAGAATATACCAGAGACAAGGAAAGTACGCCAGCGCTTCTATTGAGATTTGCAACGCTTTTAAATATCATACAGAGGATAATCTTTTTCCAAAATCAGCTCTTTACCGATTTCGAGCGGTCGAGTTGGGTGGAGGTTATGGAGGGAACGAAGAGGATTATAATATTGCCTACCAGTTAGCAGTTAAAGAAGTAACTGATATTCTCCACAAACGTGCTCGGATGAAACGCTCTTTGAGGTGGCTCTACGGCAGAAAATCCGATGATGAAACTTTAGATCGCTTTGATGCTTATTGTCAGGATTACCGTTTGATATTAAAGCATGATGAAACGGATGAACAAGCAATGATTAGTTTGTTAAGTGAACTCATAAGAAAAAGAAAAACCAGAATCTACAAAGGCGGCCTTCTTGGGGCAATAATAGGCGATATTGTCGGTTCTCGGTTTGAGTGGAATAATCATAAATCGACAATCTTCAACCTGTTTACGCCGTCCAATAAATTTACAGACGATACGGTAATGACTATTGCTATTGCTGATTGGTTATTACATGGAGAATCATTAGTCGATGCAATGAAAGATTGGGCCGCAAAATATCCGAATCGTGGTTATGGGAGCAAGTTTTGGCAATGGCTGTTTATATGGAGAAATAAAGAGCCTTACAATAGCTATGGCAACGGTAGCGCAATGAGGGTCAGTCCTTGTGGATATTTTGCACAAACACTCGATGAAGCGTTGGATTTAGCAAAGCAATCGGCAGAATTGACACACAATCATCCCGAAGGAATCAAAGGAGCACAAGCTATCGCCGCATCTGTTTTTTTGGCACGTCAACAAATAGCCAAAACGGAAATACGCGATTATATCGAATCTACTTTCGATTATAACCTACATCGAACCTGCAATGAAATACGACCGATTTATGAGTTTAACATGACGTGTCAAGGTTCATGTCCCGAAGCGATAATCGCCTTTTTGGAAAGTTCGGATTACGAATCGGCAATTCGTCTGGCAGTTTCTTTAGGAGGGGATAGTGATACCATTGCTTGCATGACAGGCGGCATCGCGGCGGCATACTATGGCATCCCTGATGAGATTGTTTATAATGCCAAAGAATATCTACCCGATGATATGTTAACGATTATACTTGAGTTTGATAATCACATTCGATGATACGATGAAAATCTATTTACTCCCCATATTCACCCTGCTCATTGTAGGGTGTGGTACTCACCAACCCGAACAAACCTATGATGAAATGCTGAATGATGTCGTTCTGAATTTCAACGTGGGAACAATAGGCGGCGATAGTGTGCTGAAAAACTTTGTAAAGAAAGCGCAGGCCGATTCAGTTGCTCGGCAATATTCCAATCCTGCCATGAAAGAGGAAATGATGTTCACTCTAATTTCTGATTATTTGGTTGCAGGACAAGTGGATAATGCACAGCACCTATACGACAATATGCTGGAATATGCAGAACAGGAATATGGAAAGGTTAGCCAAATGACAGCAACGACCTATTATGAAAAGGCACACTTATACGAACAGACAGGAGATTTAGACAATGCTATTCAGATGATGCAAAAGTCCGCAGAGGTGTTTAAGAAATTGCCAAAGAATGAATGCAATCAATATAACGATGCAAAGGAGTTCATAAGGAGATGGGAAGAACAGAAACGGATTAGGTGACATAATTTTTACAGGCTATATAAACAGAACATTTCATAATTGCGTCACAGAAGATGAAAAACTGCATACTGATATTTGTTGCTATATTGTTGGGTGGTTGTGGCAGACAACAGACAAAAATCATTCAGCAAACACAAGATTCCATTTATTTGGCTCAATATATTCATCCCGCAACAATCGTATGTATGAATGACAGTTTACGTCAGATTGTTCGAGATTCAATTCATGCGTTTAGATTTGACACCATGCATTATCATACGATAGCAGATATAGATAATGAATTGGCATTTCTTTTTAAGGTTTGGTACAACGATCCTAAATGCTGGGGCTGGGATGATGATTATTGGATGGAAGAATTGATAAATACGCGATTGCGCTATCATCTAAATAATTCTATAACATTCACAGAGGGTATGCCAATGCTTGATTCTCTTATCAACATCATTGTTACACCTGATAGAAAATATAAATTTTTCAGTTATGAAGTTGCAGGCTATGGTACGGCTGAAGCCTATACAACCTATTACCAATATCAAGATGCAACAGATAAGATTCATGTCAAGGAATGGCAGGAGAATATACGTGATGGCCGATTGATTGAAGATATTTGGCAATTTAACCACGTAGGACAGGATTATTACGTGATAAAGAGTTTTTACAAAGGACAAGCCTGCTCTTGGTACTATTATATGGAGATTATAACCATAGAGGATGGTGAAGTTGTCTACCATACAGAGTTTTATCCCAAAGGAACATTTGAACCTCATAATGTAAAATATCTCATATACGATGAAAACGGTAAAGCAATAGATGAATGCTGGAAACCTGCGTATGATATAATGATATGTTACACAGATAACCGCAATGCAAATATTGACTATTCCTTTGACCCTAAAACATTGACAGTACATGTTAAGGACGACGCTGATACGACCGACAGTATAACAGGGGCAATCAAAGAATATTCATTGAAACTTGTTTTACCTCCTAACAATATTCGCAAAAAGAAATAATAAAATGAAAAACTACATACTAATACTTGCACTATTGATTGTTGGGTGTGGGAATAGAACACAACCAAACATAGTTGTCGAAAACAGAATAAGCCAAACAGAACAGACTGATTCGATTGTAAGAGATATTTACGAACGAGATACTATAAAAGGTGATTTTAATGGTGATGGAAAGATTGAATATGCTTATAGCGAATCGAACCCTGCTGAATATTACAGCCTTGATGAAGTAGATGATGGAAAACTCAATAATATAACATTCAGTAATCCAACCATTCCTGCCATAGAAACCGAATTTCAGATTGAGCGATTAACCAATGAGGGTGATTTGAATGGTGATGGTACGGATGAAATAGGCTTTAATGAAAGAGCCGTTAGCCGAATATGCAGATATACGGTTTATTCATTATCACGTACTAATCAATGGAAAAAGTTGTTACGAGTTGATTATGACGCTTTGAACCCACCGAGTGATGTTGTACGACCTCATCCTAACAAGAAAGGATATGTAATCGTTCAAACAGTCGAATGGAACGATGGAGAAGGCATCCCTATTGAAAAATTAGTAAAGATTAAATGACATAATTTTTAAGAGCTATATAAACAGAGATTTTTATAATTGCGTCACAGAAGATGAAGAACTATTTACTAATACTTGCACTATTGATTGTAGGGTGTGGGAATAGACAAGTGCTCCATAACAATATCAATCCGACCGATTCCGCATGGATATATACTCTAAATAAGATAGTATTACCCGTAAAACAAGATAGCCTAATCAATGTTTACTTTAAGTACAATCAAATCGTCAATGGTTACGAGGTTACGGGACGATGGATGCCATTTGAGCCACATAGTGAAACAGGGTGTGTGATAATGAACTTTCGTCATACGACAAGTGGGCAAACACTCCAATACGTTGAGAATATATACCACAATTTCGATATGGACGAAATAACATTCTCAAAGGGATTCAAGGGCTATCAGAATGGTGATGTTTATTATCTGGATTATATAACCAATGAGAATCCAGATGAATACAAGGATTCTCCATTGTACTATTATGCTCCATTTCAATTCTATGATGTGGATTTCGATGGCGAACAGGAGTTGATAATCAATGATTGCGACCAGATAAAAGGTGGCAATACTTATAGAGCCTATAAGGTTGGAGAAAATGACATTGAGTTAATGGATTATGTGCCGTTCAATGCTCTCGACAATGAAGTGACCTTTGATAAGCGCAATAAGAAGATTCGGCTATATAATTTTGATGATATATTCGATAGCAGTTGGATTGTATTTTCTAAATGTCCTACCACTATAGAAGATAAGAGTATTCCGCATGGTTTGTCGGATGGATGGATAACAAGTGGACAGATTTTAAAGGAATATTATAAGCAGGATAAAACGGATTTTAGGCTTGATACAATCTATCAATGCTTTAACCAAGATTCTGTATATATTTACGCTATGTTCAATGGTAAACTATCCATAGTCGCAAAACAAAATTACCCACATTAGAATAATCCTCGGCTATCTGGTCGAGGGTTTTTCTTTAACAGATAACAAAGCAACATACACTCTCTTAAAAGGAGAGAGCAGGGAGAGGAAAGAAATTTCCTCTTTTTTTCTGAACCGAGGTTGGGGGCGGTTAATCTCTCGGAACAAGTTCAATTCATTCACAATTAAAAGATTATGCACTTATGGAAATGCACTCCACATTAGACTATGGATAGTCAATAGTCTAACGCAATGACAATTAGAAACTTATAACACGATTTTATTCACTTGCAGGAGGTGGAAATACTCTCCATTGGGTCTCCATCGAGGGGTAAAACAGCTATCCAAACGCTTGTAAACTGCTGATTATTTGCGGATTGCGGAAATAGCTCAGTTGGTAGAGCGCAACCTTGCCAAGGTTGGGGTCGCGAGTTCGAGTCTCGTTTTCCGCTCCCGGAGCCTTTGAAAAGAGGCGGCAATAAAGAGCAAAAACCTTATGTATCAATGATATGTAAGGTTTTTTCGTTTTTGGGTTGAAGTTGTAAAAAAAGCCTGCCTGCTAAAGAGCGATGGGGTGGATACCGCAAATAGGGCGGAACTGTTTGCCGATCCCGGTTCGGGGTGGAATCAAAGCCCGGACAGAAAGATATGCTGACCGAGAGCGTATTATCCGTGCAACAGCCGCAAGAGATGAAGCCCGACACAAAGCCGCAGGTCAAACCGGAACAGCAACAGAAACCGAGGCCGCGTGTTAGAACTTACTCGCCGAGAAAACGGGGAAGGCATCTTTGATTTAATACATATAATTTCTTGTATACTTTATAAAATGCTATTTTTGGAAAAAAATCTGAAATATGTCAAATAATATAACGTCTATCACGCGACAGTTAATCGCAGATGAAATAGAAACTTCTAAAATATCTATTTGCGGAAAGTTGAATGACGCCGAATTTCTAAATAGAATATTTGATTTAGAACAATTGCCATCTCAAGACAAACGATACAAAACCGCATTTGGAGATATTAGTTGTCATTCTCGATTTGGCGACTACGAAACTATTACTTGGATGTTTAACGACAGCCGTTTTAATTTGTTACACTGTAACGATGAATTATTTATTCGTTTTATATGTGAAACACTAAATCCGGCTGTAATGCACAAACAGGAAGATTTAGATAAGCTCAAAGCTATATATAGTAGATATTTACGAGGTGATGGATATGAATTATATATTCGATATAATATTTCCTCAATGCCTATATATGGTGTGAGAAAAATAGAAACAGGCATTGATATTCAAGAAAAATCAATACAGCAATATTTAGATTCTGAATATGTCCTGTCAAAAGTAAATTTGATGAAATCTATGGTCAAAACAAATACTGATTTGGCTTTAGGCAGCGCAAAAGAATTATTGGAAATCGTATGTAAAAGTATTTTATCGGAGAAAAAAATCTCATATACAGACGATATGACCCTTTCAAAACTTTTTAAGGAAACTATCAATTCAGTAGGAATATTAGAATCATCTTCGGCCAGTAATAAAGAACAAGCAGACCGCTCAATACGCCAAATTTTGAGCGGTTTAAATAGTGTTATTCAAGGAGTTTCAGAATTGCGTAATGGGTATGGATCTGGCCATGGCAAAGAGGCATCTTTCAAAAGATTAGAGCCTCAATATGTAGAATTTGTCGTGTCAATTGTTTCAAATATAGTAGTTTTCATTTTGCAAATTAATGGAGAAACAACGCCATTGCAGAATTAATAACAATAACAGAGTGGAGATTATCTCCCACTCAAACGTTTATATTCTACAATCTGTTCTTCGCAGACCTTTTCCACAATGTCGCGGAGTAGTTCGATCTTGGGGACGAGGGCGTCGATGTCGGCTTTTGTTACAACGAATTTGTCATTGTAGCGGGCTTCCAGATAGGCGCGGCGCAGCAGGTCGAACAGGCGTTTTTCTTCATCCGTGTCGCAGGGGAATACTTTTGCCAATTCCAGCGTATAGGGTTTACATTTCCCGATCAGAAATTCAAGATCATGTTCTTTATACCCGTAAAGAATATAAACCAACGGGATAGCTTTTAGAAAATACTCGGCAGCTTGGTGAAGATAAAAAGATGCTTGGACAAATCTGTTTTTGTGGATGTTAGTAATAGCGTCATCAAAGAAATATGTAGCGCGAATATATTTGCTTGTATAATACTCTTCCGCCATTGCCTTAATCTCCGCATAGTCCAATTCTTTTGGTGTGGTTAACAGACATTCGCCCGAATCGTAGAGCATGATTCCCTTTGCGACGATCTCGACGTAGAAATAACGTCCCATCGTCAGGGCGTCGTTCAGCTTGGAGATGCTTTCGTTGATAATCTGGGGTCGGGGCAGGTTCTCGTCGTTCTTCCCGGCTGCAAACCGCTCCCTAACGCGGGCCTCTACCGTGCTTTCCCGTTCTCCCAGCCGACGCTTGGTAACGACCAGCAGATCGTAGTCGCTCATGTAGATTGTCCGCACGCCGTAGTCGCGCCGTTCGTCGCGTTCGACATAGGTATTCGCCGCATAACTCCCGTATAGGATAATCATAACGACATCTTTCACCTCGTCGCGGATCAGTGCGGCCAATTCGTGTAAATCCCGCTGTTTGCGTTCGGGCAGAAAGTCGATGGAGTTCTTCATACCTACAAAATTAGCAAGATTTTTCCAAAAACACACGGCCCGTTGGTATTAGATTCGAAATTGTTCGTATATTTGTTTCACGATTCCTTGAAGCAGTTTCGTTGTATAGGGGCGGCAGAAGCCGTCCGGGAACAAACTGGCAAGCAACTACTATGCAAACTTCAAGGAATTATCTCGATTCGGCATAGCCGACGGACATAACATATAAAGGGTAAACAACTCTTTATACCGTTAAGCAAACGTGGAAACCTCTTTCGAGAGGGTTTGAATCAGGTATAATAGTTGTCAGTCCTTGTTATGTCCTGCCCTTTACGGGCGGGGCAGGCAAGGGCGCAGGACAGCTTACTGATTCGGGTTTTCCACGACCTGCTTAACGGGGCTGCAAATGCGCCCCTTTTTTATTTCTATCCGGGGCGCACTCCCACAATCTCAACCCCGGTATTATGTCACGGCAAATCAATCGAAAAGAGGCGTTTTTGGCATCCGTCGGCCCTTGGTCGGCGGGCATTGCCGTGTCTGCCGGGGGCTTCACAAGGACGGCGGACATGGCCCTGAAATCTGGTAGTAACACGCAAGTAATCCCGTGCCCGGCCGTCCTTTTTATTATGCGGATGCGGGCGGCCGAAACGAATTCTTCAATCTGTGAAGTTGCGTCACTTGATTGTTTCGGCCCCGCATCCGCTTTTTAATCCGACAACCACAAACTATGGAACCAGCCTTTACCCTCGGCATCCTGTACGGCTGCGGCTGCGGTTTCCGCACGGCGCAGTATTTCGAACAACTCGCCGCATACTATCTGAAATCCATGTCGCGCGTCCGGGTGCTGATCGCTCTGACGGGCAAAGCCGAGCGGTCGGTTGCGGCCTGTCTTTTGGAACAACGAGCGAAGCACTCCGGGCTGGAGGTCGCCGTCGTGCTGACGGCCCGGCAATGGCGGGAATATCTGCAAAACATTTCGCACGGCAAAGCCGCCGAATGCAACCCGATTATCGACGCGGCGGATCGTCGGGAGGTGATGGAACGGTGCGCGGAGCGTTTTTCGCCTCCGGAGCTGTTCCGGCTGTTTATCGAGCGTTGCGACCTGCTCGTTTTTCAAGAACACCATGCCGGGGCACAAATGGTCGGACTGATGCGCGAACTGCTGACGGATATGGCCGTGCCGCTGCCCGTGCAGTACGAACTTCTCCATCCCGGCTATGCGAGCCTGCATTATCCGGCCGACCGGAAGCAGTACCGAATATACGGAGGCCCTTACTACGATCCCTATCAGGAGATTCGGCAGAGCGTCGCCTACCTGCGGCGCAATAATTTCGTGATCCGGGCGGAACACCTTCCGATGATCTTCGTGCGCAAATGGCAGTCCGCGCCGCCGGGGTGGTATCATTACCTGACGACCCCGGACGATACGGACATGATATTCCGCCTGCGGGAAACGCCGCGCCACGATCATCTTTCGCTCAAAGTGTTCGCATACGCCTATGCCGTAAGGCATGATATGTGGGCGGGAGGCCGGGAAACCCCGTCGGGGGTCGACGCGATAAGGCGGTTCCGGCAATTCCGGCAACTGTTGGAGATCATAGCCGCCCGGCGGGAAGCGGGGGAGCGGGTGGAATCGTTCGACCTGATGGATTTCGACGAATATGATAAAATGCTCCGCCAAAATAGATAGAATAAAAGATTTGTTTTTGTCTAAAAGACTGTCTGTCTTCGTATTGACACATAGAAATGCAGCGAGGAGCAAAAGGTGAGCTGAAAACCGAAAGGTCGCCATAACATTCTGATACATAACGGAAAGAAACTGCAGGATCGGTTTCCGGTTTCCCGCTCCAAAACAAAAATAGAATCCTTACGACAAGTTTCGGCAAGTCGTAAGGATTTTTCTTTTATACCCGTCGGCGGATCTTTTGCTTCCGCAGGGGGAATTACTTTTCCGGGATGAACAGTCCGGACATGTTCGCCTGTTCGAGGGTGAGGAGCCCGACTTTTTTAGGAATGCCGCCGGCATATCCCGTCAGGCTGCCGTCGCTGCCCACGACCCGGTGGCAGGGGATGATAATGCTGATCGGATTGTGCCCTACGGCACCGCCTATGGCCTGCGCCGACATGGTTTGCTTTCCCTGCTGCCGTGCGATTTCTTCCGCAATATCCTTATAGGTGATTGTTTCCCCGTACGGTATTTGTAGTAATATTTCCCATACGGCCTGCCGGAAGGGCGACCCTTCGGGGCCCAGCGGGGGTGTAAATCCCGGGTTTTTCCCGCTGAAGTAGCAGTCCAGCCACCGCTGTGTCTGGTCGAATACGGGGAGCTGCTTCTCTTCGTGTGCTGCCGGCAGTGTGGCGGCAAAGTATTTTTGCCCGTCGAACCAAAGCCCGGTCAGGCTGTTGCCGTCGGCGGAGACCGTTATCCCGCCGAGGGGCGACTGGTATTTACAAATGTACTGCATGGTGTTATCGGTTAAAGTAAAGGTTGGAATCTTCCGGGGCTTCTTCTCTCGAAGCTATCGTGCAACAGCCCGGGGGCGTAGTACGATTACATTTGGCATGCTTTCATCGGTTATGTGTTTGTCGTTTTGCCTTCGATATTCGGCAGGAAACCCGTGATTATCCCCAACAGGGGCAGCAGGGTGCTGATCCGAAAGATGAATTCGATGCTGGTCTTGTCGGCCAGCCAGCCGAAGAAGGCCGAGCCGAGGCCGCCGAGGCCGAACATCAGCCCGAAAAAGATCCCGGCGACCATCCCGACCTTGCCGGGCATCAGGTCGGTGGCGTAGACCAGGATGGCGGAGAATGCCGAGGAGATGACGAGTCCGATGATGACGGCGAGCACGATCGTGCAGGTCAGGTTCGCATAGGGCAGCAGCAGGGTGAAGGGCGCAGCCCCGAGGATGGAGCCCCAGATCACGTATTTACGCCCGAAACGGTCGCCCAGCGGCCCGCCGGCGACCGTGCCGACAGCCGATGCCCCGAGGAATGTGAAGAGGCAGTACTGCGCCCCCTGCACCGAGATTTCGAATTTATCCATCAGGAAGAATGTGAAGTAGTTGGTCATGCTGGCGATGTAAAAGTATTTCGAGAATACCAGTACGCCCAGGATGCCCAGTGCGAGGCGGATTTTGCGTTTCCCCAGGTGGTGTGCCGGGGCCGCTGCGGCTGCCGCGGGGCGGTTTGCGGTGACGGTGAGGCGAAGTTTATACCACCTCCCGATTCTCGAGAGGATGAGGATGGCGAGGATTGCGGCCAAAGCGAACCAGCCGATCGAGGCCTGCCCGAAGGGGATGACGACCAGCGCGGCCAGCAGCGGCCCCATGGCGCCCCCGGCGTTGCCGCCGACCTGGAATATCGACTGTGCCAGTCCTTTCCGGCCTCCCGAAGCGAGTTGCGCCACCCGGGAGGATTCGGGGTGGAAGACCGAAGAGCCGCAGCCGATCAGTCCTACCGCCAGCAGGATGGGTACGAAGCCCGGGGCGACGGAGAGGGTGAACAGCCCGAGCAGCGTGAAGCACATCCCCGCGGCGAGCGAGTAGGGGCGCGGATGGCGGTCTGCATAGAGTCCGATGAAGGGTTGCAGCAGCGACGAGGTCATCTGGAAAACCAGCGTGATGATTCCGATCTGGGCGAACGTGAAGCCGAATTTCTCCTTCAGGAGCGGGTAGACGGCCGGGATCACCGACTGCATCATGTCGTTCAGCAGGTGGGTGATGCTGATCATGAACAGTATCGGGTAGACTGTTCCGGTCTCCGTGAAGCGCCGCAGGCGTGTGTCCGTGGGTTTTGTAAGCGTCTCCATTGCTGCGGGCTATGGTTCTTCGAGTATCCGCGTGATCGCCTCCCGGGCATTCCGCACGTCCCCGGCAAGGATGTATCCGAGTAACTGCCCGTGCGTGGGCTGGGTGGCGAGCAGGCACTCCGTGTCCCTGTATATATTGCTGAACCTCTTTTTCAGATGGGCGGCCGTCGAGCGGTACAGCTCGCACAGGATTTCGTTGTGCGTGGCCTCGGCCAGGGCGATGTGGAAGTTGACGTCGGCTTCGATACAGGCCTGCAATGCCCCGGCAGCTGCGGTCGCTCCCCGCTCCGCGAGGTGCTTTTCGAGGACTGCGGCGTCGTGTGCCGTTCGCCGTTCGGCGGCTTTTTCGGCGATCGCGACTTCCAGTATTTTCCGCACTTCGTCCAGGTCGTGCAGGTCGGCGCGCCCGAGGCGCCGCTCCATCGGTTCGTCCGGGGGCGTGAGGCGTTCGACAAATGTCCCGGCACCTTGCCGTACCTTCAGGAACCCCATGTTGGACAGGATTCTGACCGCTTCGCGCACGGTCGAGCGGCCGACCCCGAAAATCTGCATCAACTCCGGTTCGGGCGGTAGTTTTTCGCCCACCTCGAATTTTCCGGACATGAATTGCCCCTGCAACCGGCCGGCCAGCTCTTCGGCCAGCGATTTCTTGCTGAGTTGCATGTTCGAACCGGGTTTCATCATATCATCTGATGTTTTGCGCGAAGGTAGGCATTAATTCCGAACCGGCAAAGTTTTCCGGGATCTTTTGCGTGCGGAAAAAGGTTCGGGCAAGGAAGCTTCACCCGCTGTGATCCGAGAAATGCGGATGAAAGTACGAATTTTCATGTGCGGCAATTTTTGCATGTTATTGGTGAAAAGCGAGGTGCTTTCAGAACGGACAAATATCTAAATTTGTAACAATGAATATAGATGAAGACGATACGAAACTTTTCAGGTTGCTCGAGCCCGGGGAGTTCGGTATCTACACACAGTCTGACGAATTACCGGTATCCGATTGTCCGGTATACCTTATGGAAGGGGTCGGAGGCATCTGCCTGTCGGGTACGGCTACGGTACAGGTTTTCAGCCATCGCTTCCGGATCGTGCGCGGGATGGTGCTTGCCCTGTTTCCCTGGCAGTTGATTTCCATCAAGGAGGTAAGCGACGATTTCGGGATCAGGTTTTTCCGCATATCGCACGATATGTTTACCGATACCCTCAGTTCCCTGTGGAGGGCCAGGCCCGGTTTCTTTTTTTACATGCGCACGCATATCGCCTCGGAGCCGCGGGAAGAGTATGTCGGGCGGTTCCTGAATTTCTGCGACTTGCTGGCTTACCGTGCCGAAAATGCTCCCGTCATCTGTCGCCGTGAGTCGGTAATGCAACTTTTGCGGGTGTTCTATTGGGACGTCTACACCATCTATCTCAATGATCCGCAGGCTGAAAAGACTGCTTATACCCATAAGGAAGAACTGGCATTCCGGTTCATGCGGACGGTCGTCGAGGAACATTCTCCCAACAGGGACGTGGCGTATTTCGCCGAGAGGCTCGGGATCACTCCGAAGTACCTGACCAACCTGATGAACGAGATCAGCGGGCAGTCGGCACGGGACTGGATCGTCTGCTTCACGATTTTCGAGATCAAGGCGCTGCTCCGGGAATCGGCGATGGACTTGAAGACGATCGTGGCGCGTGTCAATTTTCCCGACCAGTCTACCCTGAGCCGCTTTTTCCGCAGGTACACGGGCATGTCCCCGTCCCGGTATCGGAAGAATATTCATTTCTGAGCTTTAAGCCGGGCGGAAGCCCGGCTTCTTTTTTTGTAGAATGTAGGGCTGAAATGTTTTAAATGGTAGCCGTATTTGTTGTGCTTTTGGTGTGTATTTCACTAATAATATGCGATTTTCGCCCAAAGTTTGGCGAAATTGGGTTTATTTTTTTACATTTGTCAAGATAGAAATGCGGGCTTCTGCGGAATTTGCTTTCGCAGGGCAGAACGGTAGGTGCGGATGGCTGTCGGAAAAGGATGTGATAAACCAATTTTTTCTCATATGAAAAATTTACGATACCTGTGCCTGCTGTGTGCCCTCGCAGTATGCACCATGTTACCGACCGGCTGTATCGAACGGCCGGATGAAGTTCCCGGCCCGGATGACACGGCCCAAGGCGGAAATAAATACGATTACGCCACGACGCGGGATATTCCTCTTAATCTGGACTATGCCCGCAGGGGCAGCAAGGCGCTGTTTGAAATTTATGCCCAGAACCCTGTGAATGCCGTGGACGGTGCGTTTACTCTGAAACCCGGCGTAAAAGCCCTGCTCAGGGCCTATACCGATAACGACGGTAAATATTCGGGAGTGGTCAACCTCCCGACTGCCGTAGGCAAGGTGTACGTGTATAGCGAATCCTACGGTTTCCCCGCCTGTATCGAGGCCGACGTGACTGCCGGCGGTCTTTCGTGCAACGTGCGGCAGTTCTACGAAAAGGCGGCCGGGAAGGTCTCCGGCGCCGCGGTTGCCGACCGGGTTGCGGCGACCCGTGCCGATGCGGCCAATCCTTATAACGTGCAGCAGCTCGGCGACTGGACTTGGGAAGGCAAACCGCTCTACATCCTCGGTACAGTGTATGGTCAGAAACCCTACCTGAATATCGCACCTGATTACGCACAGACACCTGCGGGGATGATGAACCGCATTCAGAACGTACTGATGCCGGGCGTCGACAATTCGAAATACGCCATGCCGACCGGGGTGGTCAACCTCAATGTGACGAAGGATGCCCATCTGACGCTGGTGTTCGCCGCAGAACTGGCAGCATGGCGCAATGCCATCGGTTATTATTATTATGATACGCAGAACCCTCCCCGGACGCAAGCCGAGTTCGATGCGCTGCCCAAGTACGTGGCCTTCCCCAACTGCTCTTCTTTTACGACCAATTTCGACGACCCGGACGATTTGGGGTCGGGTGGCGGCGATTGGACGGCACCCCTGTTTTTCGGCGAACAGCTGCGGCTGACCTGTTTCAGGGGAGGCAAGGCTACCGACATTTTCCCAGCCGGTACGACTGTGGGCTGGTTCATGCTGCCCGATGCGTATGAAATTTCGGCTTATGACTATACCGGAAAACTCGATATCACCGGTTCGAAACACCCGGCGCGCTATTCGAACAATGAGTTCAATGCGGGGAACGGCCGCTATATGGTCAGCCTTTACGACAAAGTGAGCGGCAAAACCGTGCTCGGCTTCGAGGATGGCGGCGACAACGACTATAAGGACGTGCTTTTCTATGTGGACTCCGATCCTGCCGATGCCATTTACGACCCCGACCGCCCGACGACCGACCCCGGTGACGAGAAGTATCCCGACGTGGCGGGCGACCCTGTGGTCGGCACGCTGGCTTTCGAGGATCTGTGGCCGAGCCAGGGCGATTACGACATGAATGACGTGGTGGTCGGGTACAGCACGACCTTCACGGTCGACAAAGACAACCGGATCGTGGCGATCCGGGATGTCGTCACTCCGTTGCACAGCGGCGGTAAACTCCGGAGCGCCTTCGGTTACCAGCTCGACATTCCCGTAACCGCCGTCAAAGGCGTGAAGATCGAAAACGGGTCTTCGACGGCCGGACTCGAAAAGAACCAGGATAAAGCCGTGGTGATACTCTTCGACGACATCGAGCAGGCCGTGGCCCGGGGGCCCGTTAGCGTCGAGATCAAACTGGACGGGAGCCTGTCGATGGACAAGGTGACCCGCAAGTCGCTCTACAACCCGTTCATCTGCGTGAGCGACAAAGGGTTTGTTCCCGGGGCCGTCCGCAAGGAAATACACCTGACCAACTATCCGCCCACGTCGCTGGCCGACCCCTATCCTTTCGGCCGCAACGATGACAAGAGCTCGCTGGACAAGGCGGGGAACCCCATCGGGCCCTATTATTATGCGACTTCCGAGTTGTATCCTTTTGCCATCGACCTGCCCGTTACCGATTACCGGATCCCGGACGAGATGGTGAAAATCGACGTCTTCTATCCCTATTTCGCCGACTGGGTGAAGAGCCGTGGCGAAAAACACAAGGAGTGGTATAAGAACTCCGTGAAATAGACCCGGTATTGCCGGTTCGCACGGAGCCCCTGCATCGCGGGGGCTCCGTGTTGTATGGGGCTGCCGGAACGATATGTGGAATTATTGTGTTACCTTTGCCGAAAAGAATGAACGAACCGAATGGCAAAGATTCTTATTATCGACGACGAAGAACAGTTGCGCAAGCTGCTGGCCCGCATCATCGCTCTGGAAGGTTACGAGGTGGCCGAGGCCGCCGATTGTGCCGGGGGGCTCAGGATGCTCCGCCGCTATGAACCCGATGTCGTGCTGTGCGACGTCAAGCTGCCCGACGGCAACGGTGTCGAGATGGTCGAACGGATCAAGCAGGCCATGCCGTCGGCCGAGGTCATCCTGCTGACGGCCTACGGCAATATCCCCGACGGCGTGCAGGCCATCAAGAACGGGGCATTCGATTACATAACCAAGGGCGACGACAACAACAAGATACTGCCGCTGCTGAGCCGTGCCACCGAGAAGGCACAGATGCAGCGCCGGCTGGCTCGTCTCGAGGACAAACTCTCCGAAGAGCATTCGTTCGACCGCATCATCGGTTCGTCGGAATCCCTCCGCAGTGCGGTCGCGCTGGCGCGCAAGGTCGCCGTCACGGATACCTCGGTGCTGCTCACGGGTGAAACCGGAACCGGCAAGGAGGTCTTTGCGCAGGCCATCCACCACGCCAGCCCGCGCGCGAAGGGGGCGTTCGTCGCCGTCAACTGTTCGGCTTTCTCCAAGGAACTGCTCGAAAGCGAATTGTTCGGCCACCGTGCCGGCAGCTTCACGGGTGCCACCAAGGATAAGAAAGGGTTGTTCGAGGAGGCCGACAAGGGGACGCTTTTCCTCGACGAGATCGGCGAGATGCCCGTCGAGCTGCAGGCCAAGCTGCTGCGCGTGCTCGAATGCGGCGAGTTCATCAAAATCGGCGAGACCCGCCCGACCAAGGTCGACCTGCGGATCATCGCCGCCACGAACCGCGACCTCGAAAAGGAGATCGCCTCCGGGAATTTCCGCGAAGACCTCTTCTTCCGACTTTCTGTTTTCCGCATCCACCTGCCGTCGCTGCGCGAACGGCCGGGCGATATCGCTGAATATGCCCGGTTCTTTGCGGCGCAATTCGCCGACAGGATGGGGCGCCGGATCGACACGATCGACAAGGGATATATCGCCGCACTGGAACGCCATGCCTGGCACGGCAACGTCCGCGAACTGCGCAACGTCGTGGAGCGCAGCCTGATCATGGCCGAAGGCAACGCCCTCACCGTCGGCTGCCTCTCCCCCGAATTCCATGCCGCGTCGTGCGACGGCTCCGTGCCCGACTCGATGGCGCTCGACGCCCTCGAACGGCACCACATCCTTAGGGTACTCGAATACACGAAAGGCAACAAGGCCGAGGCCGCCCGCCTGCTGGGCATCGGCATCGCCACGCTTTACCGCAAGCTGGAAAGTTACGGCATGAAGCCCTGACGCCGGCGCCAGGCATATCATTCTGAGACGGCCGCCTTATCATTTTGATAGGGCGGCCGTTCTTTTTGGCAGGTATGCCAAAGTCGCATCTGTTTGACAATTAGTCGCATAGTGCCGAAATTCCTGTTTTGGCACTCCCTTCGTATTCCTTTGGACACAAACCGAAAGAAGAAATCGACATGGTAATCGTGATCCTGATCCTGATATTCTGCGGCGCAATGCTGTTGCTGTGCCGGATGCTTTGCGGTTTTACGAAATTGTTGTCTAACTCAAAAAAAGAACGAAGATGAATGGAACTGTGTTGTTCCTGTTGCTGTGCGCCCTCGGGTCGCTGTGTTACTGGTTTTATTCGAAATGTGTGGATTGGTTTGAAAAAATCTGATGAAAAATGTTTACAGGACTGCTTATTCTGAGCATCGTCGGATTCGTCTATCTGATGTACGTGCTCGTAAAACCCGAAAGATTCTGATTGTCTGACCCCGAAAAAACGCAAATAAATGAATACCGAAATTTTAGGCGTTATCCTGCAATGGGTGGCTCTGGTGGTGCTTTGCTATCCGCTGGGACGCTACATTGCCAAAGTATACCGAGGTGAGCGCACGTGGCTCGACTTCATGGCTCCTGTCGAACGGTTCGTCTACCGCGTGTGCGGTATCGACCCCGCGCAGGAGATGGACTGGAAACAGTTTCTCAAGGCGCTGCTGATGGTCAACCTCTTCTGGTTCTTCTGGGGCATGCTGCTGCTGGTTTTCCAGGGCTGGCTGCCGCTCAACCCCGACGGCAACCCCGGGCAGTCGCCCGATCTGGCGTTCAACACCTGTATCTCGTTCATGGTCAACTGCAACCTGCAACATTACAGCGGCGAGACGGGGTTGAGCTATTTCACCCAGCTGTTCGTCATCATGCTCTTCCAGTTCGTCACCGCAGCCTGCGGCATGGCGGCCATGGCAGGTGTCATGAAGGCGCTGGCTGCCAAGACCACGAAGACCATCGGCAACTTCTGGGTGTTCCTTACCAAGAGCGTAACCCGTATTCTGATGCCGTTGTCGCTCGTCGTGGGTATCCTGCTCGTCATCAACGGAACCCCGATGTCGTTCGACGGCAAACAGACCATCACTACGCTCGAAGGCCAGGAGCAGGTCATCTCGCAGGGCCCCACAGCGGCCATCGTGCCTATCAAACAACTGGGCACCAACGGTGGCGGCTATTTCGGCACCAACTCGGCACACCCGCTCGAAAACCCCAATGCCTTTACCAACATCCTCGAGTGCTGGTCGATCCTGATCCTTCCGATGGCGATGGCCTTCGCGTTCGGCTTCTATACGCGCCGCCGTAGGCTCGCCGCATGGATTTTCGCCGTGATGCTCTTCGCTTATATCGCGGGCGTCGTCTTTTCGGTATGGCAGGAGACGGGCGGCAGCCGGCAGATCGACCGGATGGGTATCGCGCAGGAGCTCGGTTCGATGGAGGGCAAGGAGATCCGCATCGGTTCGGCGGCTTCGGCCATGTGGGGCATGACGACGACTGTCACCTCGAACGGGTCGGTCGACTCGATGCACGATTCGCAGACCCCGCTGAGCGGTATGCTGCAAATGCTCAACATGCAGATCAACTGCTGGTTCGGCGGTGTCGGCGTGGGATGGATGAACTACTTCGCATTTCTTATTATCGCGGTCTTCATCAGCGGCCTGATGGTGGGCCGTACCCCCGAGTTCCTTGGCAAGAAGGTCGAGGCGCGAGAGATGAAGATCGCCACGCTGGTCGTGCTGATGCACCCCTTCCTGATCCTCGTCGGCACGGGAATTTCAGCCGCCGTAGCCGCTGCCGACCCGGAGATCGGCTGGCTCAACAACCCCTCGTTCCACGGCCTGAGCGAAATGCTCTACGAGTACACCTCCTCGGCCGCCAACAACGGTTCGGGTTTCGAGGGGCTGGCCGACAATACGCCGTTCTGGAATATTTCGACCGGCATTGCGCTGATCATGGGGCGTTATTTCCCGATCGTGGGGCAGGTCGCCATCGCCGGGCTGCTCGCTTCGAAGAAATATATCCCCGAAAGTGCCGGTACGCTCAAGACCGATACGGGAACCTTCTCGCTGATGACTTTCGCCGTCATCATCATCGTCGCTGCGCTCTCGTTCTTCCCTGCGCTGGCACTGGGCCCGATCGCCGATTACCTGACTTTCTAAAATGTTACGACTATGAAACGAAACAGAAATAATTCCTTGTTCGACCGTACCCTGCTGCGCCAGAGCCTGCGCGCCTCGTTCCAAAAGCTCGACCCGCGCAAGATGGTCAAGAACCCCATCATGTTCACCGTCGAAGCCGTCACCTTCGTCATGTTGCTGCTGATCGTGTGGATTGCCGTGACGGGCAATACCTCGCAGGGGTCGCTGCTCTATAACGTCGTGGTCTTCCTGGTGCTTTTTGCCACGGTGCTCTTCGCCAACTTCGCCGAGGCCATTGCCGAGGCGCGCGGCAAGGCGCAGGCCGACTCGCTGCGCAAGACCCGTGAGGAAACCCCTGCCAAGCGGATCGACCCCGACGGACAGTCGCATATCGTGAGCAGTTCCGACCTCAGGCAGGGTGACCTCTTCGAATGCGTCGCCGGTGACACGGTCGCCGCCGACGGCGAGATCGTCGAGGGGCTCGCTTCGATCGACGAGAGCGCCATCAGGGGCGAGTCCGCCCCTGTGATCCGCGAGGCGGGCGGTGACAAAAGTTCCGTCACGGGTGGTACCAAAGTGCTTTCCGACCGCATCCTGGTGAAGGTCACGGCGCGTCCGGGCGAAAGTTTCCTCGACAAGATGATCGCCCTCGTGGAAGGCTCCTCGCGCCAGAAGACGCCCAACGAAATCGCCCTGACCATCCTGCTGGCAGGCTTTACGATCGTGTTCGTCATCGTCTGCGCGACGCTCAAGCCCTTTGCCGATTACGTCGGCGCCAACATCACCGTCGCGGCGTTCATCTCGCTGTTCGTCTGCCTGATCCCGACCACCATCGGCGGCCTGCTTTCGGCCATCGGCATCGCCGGTATGGATCGTGCGCTCCGCGCCAACGTCATCACCAAGTCGGGCAAGGCCGTCGAGACTGCCGGCGACATCGACACACTGCTGCTCGACAAGACCGGTACGATCACCATCGGTAACCGCAAGGCCACGGGCTTCTATCCGGTCGACGGGTTCGGTGCCCGGGAGTTTGTCCGGCTGTGCGTCCTCTCGTCGGTGTCCGATCCGACGCCCGAAGGCAAGTCCATCGTCGAACTGGGTGCCGAGCAGGGCATCAAGACCGATCCCCTGCAACTGGTCGGCGTGCACATGGTGAAGTTCACCGCCGAGACCAAGTGCTCGGGTGTGGACATGCCCGACGGGCGACGTATCCGCAAG
>ERZ780014.229-NODE-229-length-29031-cov-6.59501_pt1 | contig 29031 bp, 21 predicted proteins | sample MGYA00511929_ERZ780014 | MGnify/ENA primary metagenome ERZ780014 (study PRJEB29588, sample SAMEA2155132) | human gut metagenome | biome: human gut; feature: human-associated habitat; material: faeces | place: Denmark | collected 2008/2010 ...
CATCGCTTGACGGTACAAGGAAAATTTTAATGTTCTTCATCTTTTTTGCCCCTTTTCATTTTGTAATGCCGTTTTAATATCATTTTTATTGTAGATTAATTTGTCGAAAAAAGCAAGGAAATACGCTTCGATTTAAACAAAACATTTTAGTGAATTGCTCATAAATATATGACAATTGTAAAAAATGCAGCAGCGTACAACACAGTAGTCGCTTTTATAAAAAATCCGCTCTAAATCGTACCGACGGTACAATTCAAAGCGGATACGCTCTTTAATTTCAACTTAAATATTTAACCATCTTTTAACTGTATCAAGAACTTGCGCCGCATTTTTTCCCGTGCCGCTGTATAACTCCGCAAATTCTTTCCCCTGGATGCCATATATGTTTTCACACTCTGACAGAACAATGTATCCGCCTGCCGCAATATTCATCATCTCTCCCCACGGAGCGATAAAACTGATGTCATCATCTATCTGCACTGCTATAATCGGATTTCCTTTTGATTTGTACAGCATCTTTTTTTCGTCAACCAACTCATATTTTCGGCAGAATGTCGAATCGGAAACAATATATTCCTCTCCGCCTATGCTTTTGACTATCCAGCCCGGTTTGCCGGTTTGGGGATCGGCGGTCACCGCATTGTCGGTCTCATGCATTCCGTTCGCCATAATCGTCGAAACCTTTTCGCCGATGTATCCGCGCCTTGCCGTTATCTGTGCTGTTTTTATATATTCTGCCGGCACCATATCTCCGTTTTTTATACCATCGGCAAGATATTCTTTTAAATCACTGACGCAGTTAAATACTTTATTCATATTATCTCCAAGTAATTCGATATAGTCAATCGTCAAAAGTTTTTTGACGATGTTCCGAAACCGCACTCATACGCCTAAAAAATCCCAAATGACAGACAATCCGTGCAACCGCCAAAAGACGTCGGCTTAGAGGGCGGGTGAAACCTCGATAGCCAAAGCAATTTGACTACCGAGGTTTTCTTAGCTGATTTCCGAACCTCAAAAGATAACTCCCGGGTTTTATAGGCTACTCTTCCGGTTCGATGATTCTCGCCGTGTTCCCGCTTGAGTATTAATTGTTTTTTGTCGAAGCTCCGAGTGCATCCGACCAAGCCGAACATTATATGGCTCAATCACCTTTTTCTCAATGCTTCTCCTCAACAAAACTCTTTTTTGCACAGTCTTTTAACATGTGCACTCTTTTTTAGTACACATCAAGCGTGCCGCCTCAATAACCGCAGAAGGTTCAAGTGTCGGGAAATAGGAAAACGGTGTGTACTTCAAAATGGACGAGTCTTTAACAAACGGATACCGTTCTCTATAGAGCCTAAATCCGACACCGTAGACATCTTGGCGCGATTCGGCAAGTGCTTCTTGCTCTGCAGCATAAAATGTTTCTCCGATTTGATACAAATATTGAATTGATGCCCACATAGCCATACCTTCATAGACAATGGCTCTTGCTCTCTGTGTGCACGCACGGTTTCCCATTTTATATATGCGAAGAACGTCATTGTCATTCCAGTTCAGGTACTGCCAAATATGAGTCAATTCATGAACCGTCGTATCAATTGCGGCACGTCTTGGGCTTCCATTTTCAATAACAAGATTGTACTTTCCGTTTTTCTTCTGAGCAAATCCCAAAACTCTTGCTGCCACATCTTTGCTTGGTCTGAATACCGCTCCGGCGCATTTTGCCACTTCTCTGGCATCGGTTGTTTTAACGCCTATGGGAACTCTGAATCTAATATCAAAGAAATCTTCCATAAGCCCTAAGCAACGATAAAATAACTCTTTGAAATCGGCAAGTGTCGTTATCGCGCTTGCGGAACAATCATTACATCTTATTCGGCCGTCATTAAGCTGTTCATAACTCACACCGGTTAACGGCAGCGAACAGAAATCACAATGATTCTCCGTTTCAACATCAAGCTGATTTTTCGCCGTTATATCGCATTTTCTGGCTAATGTTAAAGAGTTATTGCACCACCCTCGCGCACATAAATATTCTCTCAATTCGTCGATATGGATTCGTTCATCGATTTCCTCATATCCGAACTTCAAGAAGCATTCACGCTGATAACGGGTTTTTTCAACAGGTTCGGAAAGATCTTCGTCGCTGCAGCCGGTTTGGGATTGCGGCTCTTCGTCAAGAACGTCGACGTCATCCGTATCTGGAGATTCGGGTGTAGCTGTTTCCGGTTCACCGTCAACTCCTTCGGGCTCAGAAGAAACAGAAGATATTGGCTGTTCTTGTTCTTGTTCCGGTTTCGGTTCCTGAGTCGGTTCCTGTTCCTGAACCGGTTCCTGTTCCTGAACCGGTTCCTGTTCCTGAGTCGATTCCTGTTCCGGAGCCGACTCCTGTTCCTGGACCGGTTCCTGTTCCGGAGCCGGCTCCTGTTCTTGATCTTGATGCGTCGATTCGTCTTTTGAGACAATCTCAATATTATCTTCGCTTGAAGAAGCGATATTCTCTATCTGATCGAGACCGGTCTCGACTTCTTCTACGTCAGCATCATTTAATTCAATTTCGGATTTAGCCGTGCTGTCGGCGGGCTCTGCAGAAATCCCGGAAGTTTCTTGGGCAACTTCTTCCGTCTTTTCGGGACTTTCTATATCGCCTTTTTCCTTTTCTTTGCCGCCGAACCGTCTTTTGATTCTGTCTAACCATCGGGCAGCAAAATTCTTTTTCTCTTCTTCTTTGTTTTCGTCGGCAGAAATCTCCGGCGGAGGCAAAACTTCGGGCTCGGGCTCGACTATTTTTTCAAAATGCCAATCAAGAAAATCTGCAATTATCTCCATGAATCGCATAAAATTCTTTTCGATCGCATTTAACAGTCCGAGATCCACATCACTGTCTTCGATAATATATATATAACCGGGCTCGATATCGCCTTCCGCAGGATAGACAACATAGTTGAGCATTCCGTCAACATCCTCCGCAATATCCTTCGGACGTTTTGATACTACCGCAAGATACTGCCAGCCATCGGGAAAAACAGATTTAAATATCTCCGAAAGCAACAGACAAACAGTAAAGCAAATATTATCATCCGAATCAGGCAATTTTATTCGGAGCATAGACTTGTTGCGATACTCTCTTGTATAGTTGTCAACACCGGGATCTTCCGAGAAATCGATCAATCTTGCTGTTTTGAGATTGTGGCTGTCACTCATTTCAATGTAGCCGGTAGTTACAACGCTGAAATCCGCCCTGATCTCGGCAAATTCCACATCAACTATCTTCTTATTTGAAACAACCTCAAAATTCGCAGCAAAGTCCAACGAATAGCTTCTGACTTGTCTGTAATACTTTCTGCTGTCAAATTGATCCGAAGCGCGCCTTAAAACGACACCGCTTTGAGGCGACACATACTTAACCTGATAGTATTTACCATCGTATGTTACAAACTGTCCGGGAAGAACGGTCTGCGCAACATGACTAAACAGCTTGGCATCAATATATCCTTCCTCATCCTTTTCATCCTCAAGAATATAATAGGCATTCTTCAATGATGCGGAAAAATACTTTTCAAATTCTTCGTCAGAAACGCTGTAAACGCTGATCGATTTTGTTGTAAACTCATCAATGCTGGCGCGGATGCTTTCAACCGTAAATATCGTTTCGTCTGCATATGTATACTTTTTGAGTAACGAAAGCATTACTCCGTATGCATCATTAGTCTCTATTCCGATAAGGTGCAGTTCCTTGATTATTTCGTCTTCCGTCATCGGCTTTAAAGTCATCATAATAATTAACTTTAAAATAGTATTGCGCTCGGTTTTCGCATAGTCGGGAACAAAGGACGGAATCGCGTTCGGATTTGATATAAACATCTGCTTGTTGAAACGCATATAGTCCCTCAGCAGATAGTTTTCCGACAGTACATTAACAAACACATGATTACTTCCGCGGGACAGGTATGCTCGCATTACGCTAAACATATTACAGAACTCATCTTCGGCAATCAAAAATTGTTCCTTGGTTTTTGCAGAACTCCAAAGAGTTGGCACAAATTTGATCTTCTCATAAAGACTTTTCTGCTGGCTTGGCTGATTTATGTAGCGACAAATCGTGGGGTAATACTGTCCCGTAATCCACTTAATATCTCTAATCGGAGATTTTCTCTCGCTATACCACGTTACGGAAGGTACCTGATTTTTCACTGCAATTGCAGCAAGCTCAATTCCGTTTCCGAGATATCTTGTTTGTTTGTCAAAAAACTGCTGCCTGCAGAAATCTCCGTCGGCATCCCATGACATGGCGGTATAACTGCACCGCGGCACCGGCGGCCCCCCCGCGGCGCGGCCGCCGCCACAACGTCTGTTATTTCAGTTCGGAGCAGGTGTGACATCGTATCAATCAATCCGTCCACATACCTGTCACAGATACAATATACCGGAATCTTTCCATCAACATTCATCTCTTCCGCCATAATACTCAACGCAACCTGGCTGGTATTGAGCATCAAAGACGGTTCTATTATCATCACAAAATCCGTTTGACTGAAAAATCCGCGGTTTGCATTGATAACCTTTTTATCATAAAGCTGCGTAAATGTAAGAATTCCGACCTCACATTCCGGATCTTTGTCAGACAAGAAGTTGACTCTCCACAATGACCTCATATGGCTATATTCACGCAATGTTTCCGAAAGCCATTCTTTTACATCCGGAGCCGTATTCATTCTGCCGCACAGCACAATGCACTTTTTCCCCGTCAAAAGCGATTTGATCATCGGAAGAGTAATATACATACCGAGATCACGGTAGAAGGGATTGAAGAAAACGACATTTTTGTGATGTATCATATCCGATGTTGCTTGAACGCAATCCACGTCAGCAACCTTATATCTGCCGTTCAAGTCAAAGTACTCAGAGACTATTTTGTCATCGGCATCGTCGGATTCACCGAGTTTTTTAATAAGATCTGCCGCAGTGTCCGTTCTCAGAAACTCGCATCCGGTATGTGCGGATAACAGCGGCGACGGTAAAATTCGCTCAAATATTTTCCTGATCTTATAATAATTGCTTATTCTTCTCGCTTCGGAATCATCACCGAAAATGCAATGTTCAAACTCCTCCTTGGTTTGGCCGTTGATAAAGCAGTATATTTCATTCATCACAATTACAGCCGAACACGGAAAAATTATAAACCAAATCCTGCTCTCGGGACCGCGAACCCAAGTCAAGCCCAGGTATAGACCGGCTGCCAAGATTGTTCCGCCGACAATCCAGAAGAAAAATTTTCTGAAATTCTTCCACGTGTTCTTCAAGAACCATTCGTCATACTCTTCGTCATATTTATAAAGTCCGAAAGAAAAGACTTCCAACACTCTTCTGTTTTTAAAAACAGAAGCACAAACGGGACACAGGATAAGCTTTATCACAAAAAATCCTACCATCAACAGCATATTGACGATAACCAGACTTGAATGTAAAAGGGGGGATACGAATCCGATTATCTTTTCTATACGATCATAATTTTTAATTATGACAGGTATGGCGATAATCATTGATATAAACGAAAAAACAACAAGAGGGAATTGTCGTATTCTTCTGCTTTTCCTTGCGTTTATCAGATTTAATATAACACACATAAGTGCAGTGTTTATAATCGGAATCAACGCTTTAATCACATCTATCATCGTATAATTCCTCCCTGTGAATTTCCACTCCGACGACAAAATCGAACGGCAACATCATATACATGCCGGAATTATTGACCGCAACAGGATATAGCTCTTTAGAATAAACAGCATATAAGTCACTCTCAAACGGCGGCTGATGTATGTCAATGTTCAATCTCGTTTCCGGACGCTTTGATGTAAAATCAACATCAAGGCGGTAGATCTTGCTCCACTCCTTCAATTTGGATAGCAGCACATTGATCGCATTGATATGCTTATATCTCAAATAGTGTTCTTCACTGTGGGAAAACTTTTTGCTCGTTGACAACGCAAGATAAGAAACTCCTCTGGAATGCGACGCAATCGCACTCATATATTTGGAATAATCCCCGGCATTGTTCACCAATTTGTTAAATGCCGCTTTAATCCTCAAGTTGTATTCTTTTATCAGTCCGTTCAAATTGAGCTTCTGCGCAACCAGAGCGAGCATTCCGCAGAGCACAACGATAGCAACAGCAACCAACACCATTCCGAATAATACGAAAAAGTCCGAATGCGTCTCTTTGGTTTTTAGTATGATTGCAGGGAGTGTCGAAAAAAACAGAGCCAGGCTCGCTGTAATAAAAGAAATAATCGCAGGTACTTTTACGACTCGTCCTATTAGATTTTTTCTAACAGAATCAGAAGCCTTCATAAGATCATCATAATCAGCTACTTTATCTGTCGGCAAATTTCCTTGGATATTAACTATACTATGATATAACCCATCTGTCTCACGAAGAAGATCTTCTTCCTGGTACTTGTTCAGGGGTTCAACCTCGCATTCTTCAAAGGTACATACGCCTCTCATCTTGTCAGCAGTTTGGTCAAGTGTTCTTTCGGCAGAACGAACACTTTTAACAAGGTCTTCCTCTATTGACTCCCGTTGTTTGTCCCAAGCATTAACATCGGACAAAGTCCCGCTCGAGAGGAGACGGAATGACTTCATCTTGACCTCTCTGCTTTCCGATAAGGGAAGTTTCAATGCAACCGGAACCTCGACTCGGTAATTCGGCAATTCTTCTTCCTCGCATATTTGGCTTTCGATATCTTTTCGCACATCCCTTTCCAACGCCTGCTTCGCACTCCTCAGACGGTTGGATACGGTTTGAAAAGCCTCTCTCATCTTTTTCTTGTCAATAATGCTCTTGACCGTATAAAGACGATACGCCTGTAACGTCGCAGCGTCTACGACATTGGTGGAAAGCAGCCTAACGGAAAGCCAGAAATTAAAATTATCTGCCTCTCTTTGAACAGCCCCCAGCTTCTTATAATCATATACCAGGAATCGGCAAATTCCGGGATACTGATTCCTTTTCCAAAATTCGGAGCTCTCCGATTCTCTGCGCGAAAGCCAGGTAGAATCAACATCCTCCTCACTATCTTTATCGTCGTTTCTTTCTCTGACGCTGACAATGATAATGGAGGAAGGCAGTCGTCCGTCGAATTGATACTTCCTGACTAATTCCCGACGCACCTCTGCTTTTGTTTTGTCAACAACAGGTGTATAAATTATCCTTGGTGCCATGTGTTCTTCCGTGATAACTTCCGGCTCAAAATCCACTTCAATCGTCGGAATGCCTCCTAACATTTGAGTGAGTCTCACCAGAGGAACATCGTTTTCATGCACATCATCGCCATTATTCTGATTAATCAGAAAATCATAAGGGTTTTGAGGCACACTTTGGCACGCGGCCATGCAATCATCATCAATAAATCTGATGATGATTGCACGCCACTCTTCCTTGTCATCCGTCAAGGAGTTCAATTCCGGAAGAGCGGTTTCAACAGTGGTTCCGGATTCATTCCATTTACATACACCTATCCTGTTGCTTTTTAATGCATCGGCAAACAAGGCTTGATACTTTGCAAATTCCTCAATTGTTTTTGCATTTTGTATAATAACAGAATACGTATAAATCACCACCTTCAAAAAACATAGGACCGATTATATTAAGGCGTTGGCGATATCCGACACCTTTTGGGCATCCTTTTTAAGTCCAAGTTCAGAAAGTGTATTTGCAATGGTATCGCAAGTTCTTATAAACAGAGATTCTTTGTAGATAGAAGGATGCTTCTTGCTTTCCAGAGCAACCGAATTCAAATGCTTTTCAAACTGCTCCATAATAATCTTGCCCATTACTTCGGAGAGCTCTTTTTGATTGCAGAATCTGGACAGATATTTTTTAATTTCTCCCAATTCAGCCATGAGTATTTTAATGACATCCTCTTCACAATAGCCATTAGCCGTTGAGGATTTCTTCATAAGCATAGGAATATCGAAGATGCTCTCCGACGGAACGTTATCTGCACCGATACCGGGCTCAGACGCCTTATATGAGCTAAGCGAAGAGAGTAAAATACCGTTCTCAAGCTCCACGCCTTCCTCCAGGTCATCCTGTGTCCTGAGTTCGACATCTGCGAGAATACTCTCGCCCAACTTGGGATAAATCGCGATTGCATCAAGCACTTCATACAGTTTATCGCACTCGGTGCCGTTGGAGACAATAAGCCTGTCATCATCCATTTTAAGCAGTGTTTTGCGCGCCTTGTAAACCCTGCGACCGGTTCCCTCATCGAAGAGAATAATGTATTTCCTCAAGATGGCCCAGAAAAATGCTGCGTAGATATTGTACTCCTGCCTATTCTGATTTTCCTCATCAAGATCGGGCATCTTGGTTATAATATGCCACCAGCGATCGATGTGCGGGCTGATCTCCCTGCTGCGATATGTTTCGGGATGGATCCCGCGAATCAGCTGATAATAAGCTTTAAAGTACTCGCCGCCGTTTCTGCTATGTGTTTCCGTCTTCTCCGGAGGAGCAAATTTGCTCAGATCATTCGCTCTCAGGCCGTAATATGCCTTGTAGAACATGACCATGTAATTCGGGATACTGTCATCGGGTTCTCCGCCGAAATTTATCAACTCGCTGTTAATTATCTGCGCACGGGGAGATTCGTCGCCCGGCTTCGGCCTCAGGCTGGTATTGAAAGTACAGGCATTAATCGGATCCTGCTGTTCGCCGAGAGGAGTCTCAATAAAGGGACAGGAGAGAGACCTGGTGTCGCTTATAACTTTACGGACATACTGCTCTATCCGCCTATCCACATCAGCTATGTTGTTTTCAAATCCGCCGTCGAGCTCTGCCTCTCTTTCGAGTGCTGCAATAACATCAATATCCAGCGCATTTCCGTGATTTTTAGAAGCATCCTCTTTGAAAAAGCCTATAATGCCGTCTTCAAACAGATCGCTGAAGTAGTAGTTGCTCTTTGTTTTGTCTTCTAAATCGATAAAAGAACGTACCCTTTCATATATCGTTTTGGCAAGGTCCGAATCTATCGAAACACCGCCACCGGTATAAGGCATATTATCATATATCTTGTCCAGACAGTTCTTCGACGCGCAGACATAGCGAACGGTCATTCCCTTGCTGCCGCTGTATTTTTTATAAATTTCGTTTATTCTGTTATCGAGCGTTTCCACCTTGTCCTCGAGAGAACGAAAGAAAATTTCGAAAGCCGAAATCAGCGAATCAACATATTCTATACCGCGCTTCAACACATATATTTGAGCTGTTTGAACATTATATTTTACGACTTTTCCCAGGTAGTCTCGCATCTTGGATATAACTTCTTCTTGCTCGCCCGAAGGCCTCTTTGACAGTCTTTCGGCAATAGAACGCTTTCTGTTTCTCAAGTCATCGGCAGTTTCAACTCTGTCTTCCGTACCCGGATCATCAAAGGTTGTCTGCTCAAAGTTGTCAAAATATTTTGTGTTTTGTTCTTTAGCACGATTGGTTCCTTCCAAAGATTCCACAAGCGATTCTTTGATTCTGATGAGCAGGTAGCGTATGGCATTGGGGTGCAGAAAACTGCCGTTATTTGCCGTTAAATAAGTTTCCAATTTGTATTCTTTATCTAACGATGACGTTACGCTGTCCGCACCTTTGAAAAGAGAATATGCAATTGCCTTTTTGACCGCGTTAGTATAGTCATTGTACATCAGACGGTATTCAACCTCGGCCTCATATGCGTTCGGATATTCATCCCATTTAGCACCGAGAGCGTTTACCAGACCGTTGGCATCTTCATATTTGGACGCCAAATTGCTCGGGGTCTTTCTGATATCGGCTTCCACCTTATTCAAAAGAGCCTTAACATATGTTTTCCAGCGATCGCCGACTCTGACAACTCCGTTTTTATAATCTCCGGTCGCCTTGTAAATCGCTTTTGCAAAAGGATCGTCATGTTCACTGTCGGTATCGATCTGATTCACATAATAGGAGGAAAGCGATTGTTCTCTGTCATATATTCCTTCCCTCTCATTTTCAAGGCATATTTCTTTATATTGCTTGTCATACGCAAGCCACTGTTGCGATACGCTCTGCTTTGCCCACCTAAGAGCAACCAAAGTTCTGATATCTTCATAAGGATATATCAGCATCGACGAACCGGCGCCGGCATATCTGTTTCTTCCTCTTTCTTTGGCCAGCTTGCGGATCGTGTTATCCTCGGAAGAATTGCTGCGCTTGTTCATCGGACCGATTGCCAGTGCATAGATACAATTAGCGGCATGATCCAGATACTGAGTAAATGAATTCAATTTGCCTCCCTCTGCGTTTTGAGCATCAAAAAGGAAGCAGAAATCATAGGGGCTGACATCATACTCTTCGTAGCCATCGGCAGCTACTCTTGGGAATTTCATTTTTACGGAATCTTCATAGTTCTTCGGAAGCGTGCCGTTTCCCTTCATAAGGAAGGCGTCCAATTCACGAACGGTTGCATATGCGTTAGCTCTGAGATTGTTGCGCTCGGTTTCTCCCTGAATTACTTCAAAAAAGACTTCGGGCAGAATGAAAAATCCGCGAGTAATATTTGTGCTTTGTCTGAAATGTGCATCCAGATAATGTCTGACATACATAGCAGCCGGGAGTATAAGACCGGATCCGGTTCCTCCTGCGACGGAACCTGTGATAATTACGCGCAACGCTTGTTCCGCTTTTTCTTCTTCGACTTTATACAGGCTCTGTATAGCGTCATGGAGCGGTTCCATTTTTCCGGCCTTAACTGTCGTTTCAAAAGCCAGGCGCGAAATCGATCTGACCTGTCCCGCTCCTTCGGTCAAAGGCTTTTTGTTCAACGTTTTGTTGACGGGGAACCATGTATCCCTCGCATATGTATTTTTTGAAAGATACTCTCCTACCGTTTGCCTGGTTGATGTTTGAATTGTCCGTATAAACGGATTTCTTTCTCTGATTGCTCTCAAGTCGTTGATATCCGTATCCAACACCACAACAGCGATACTCTCTCTCTGTTCCGGTGTAATAAGACCGGATACGCGCTCGACAATCTTGCTCCCGACTCCGCCAAGTCCGATTAATAATGTAGGTGCGTTCATAATTCTGATTTCCTTTCTCTAATGTTTTTCTTTACGCATTAAGTGCGCAGTAATATGTCCACCCGTTTTTAACAACACTTGTAACCAATGCAGCATTTGTTTCGAATTTTTTAGTCTCGGGCTCGACAACAGATCCGTTAAAGGTGATGTTATCTTTGCCCGCAAAGCTATTGATATTGGTTACAAGAATTCTTCTTCGTTTTATTGCTTTAATATGCAGCTTCGGGATACCGGAGACCGTATTCGGAACAAAATCAATCATCGCAGTTTGCGAAACGTACGGAATAACGGTCGACGGAATGCTTTTATGCACTGTGCCTTTTCTAGTTCTTTCCTCTATTCCGAAATCGTCCGGAGTGCAATGAATAGTGGGGTTCGCCTTTAAGCTCTTCGGCAAATAATTCTTAATAAACGGCAGGTATCCGGCAAGTATAGCTAAAATAATCGCAAGGATTATCAACTTGACACATAAATCCCAGTTACGTTCCCACCATGTTCTCGTATCATTAAGCTTTAATGTCTCGCTCGTCTCTCCCGACCACTTTTCGGCTCCGACCTTCTGCTGGTAGACTACCTTGTAATCGCAATCGGTATAGGTTCCCGTTGACGTCTTTGATACTACAGGATGAATCCTGAAAATTCCGGGCTGATCGGTCTTTTCAATCATCAAGTTATCGATTTTATTTTTTCGAGATGCGCCGTCTACGGAAACAGTGGGCAGATCCATGATAGACCATTCCTCGGAAGTTATTTCCCTGCCGTCTATCTTCGCCTCCAGCTCAATAAAATCGTTATTCTCTATTCCGTCGGAAGTAATTTTATAAGTCGGATTATTCTTTATTGAGAACGAAATGTTTCTGTTTTTAAATATCGAATAATCCAAATGAGTGGAGATGCTATGGTAATCCAGATATCGCGCCACCGCATCAATAGACAGAGAGCCCGTTTTCAAGTTAATCTTATCACCGTTGGAGTATATTTTTTCATGCTTTTCCCCGTTGTTTGTTATAACGGCTTCGTATGTAACCTCGCCCAATAACTTTGATTGAGCTACTTTTTCTTTCGTTCCGGTTTTCACAAATCCAAATGAAATCTTATACTCTCCGGCCTCGAGATTAGCCATATCCGTTACTTCATTTCCCTGCGAATTCGTAAGGTATACCGCAACCTCAACATTCGGCTTATAATAGACTTCTATCGTTTCGGCGCCGGATACATCCACAACATAGTCACCTGCCGAAAAGTCACCGACAAATGTCGCTATGCTTCCGACCAGATCCTTCGACGGCTCATTGTTATAATTAGTCGCATCGCAGTTACTGTACTTAACCGCAACCGGAGTCTTAGAACTCTTGACAAGCGTTCCGTCGCTTTTTTTGATGCCGTTAATCTGAACATTTGCACCCTGAGCAAATACAGTCAGCTCGCCCATGGGAACATCAAAGGAAAATTTCTTTGTTTTCACATTAACATCCAGCTTGTCCGAATTAAATATTCTCGTGCAGATTCCGGTAATCTGCTTCAATATCTGGTTGCTTGTTTTGGCTTCAACATAAAAGATGTTCTGGCTGCTCTTTGCCGTAATACCCGCTGCCGAAGGACCCATCGCCAAAAACATAACGCTGATATCGGAATCCTTTGCCGCGAGGAAAGCATCGATTTTGTCCCTACCCAGAGCACCGTCTTCAAACGCTCCGTCGGTAAGAATAACGAGCCATTTCTCATCGGCAGTGGCTTTGGAAAGATCCGAATAGGCCTTTCTGACAGAATTGAACGGTGTATTGCCTGCTCTTGTTTTTTCGGAATGCAGCTTGCCGACATTTGTAGCAGCACCGTCTTTTCCGTGCAGAACAAGCCTGGGACCGCGACCCGTTCCGCTTCTATAATCGCTCATGTAGTAAACATTCAGGGTGTCTTTTTCCCCCAACATCGCTGCAAAAACTTCCATTGAATATTTTGCCTGACACCAAGTGTCTACCACACTGTCCGTGCGGTACATGCTTCCCGAATCATCGTAGACAACATTTATCATTCGAGACGGCTCCGAGCTCGCATTTGCCAATGCCATCGAAGCAAAGAAAGAGCAAAGCAACACACAGACCAGCAGTCCGCAAATACTTTTTTTCACATTATCACCCTCCGTTTTTTTGCTTTTTATAATAGCTTTTTTAACTCATCTCCCAACCTACCGTTTACTTCTTGCCCGTTTGAATTTTTATTTCTATTTCAAAGATATTCTTGTTGACAGCACTTAAATATACCGCCAACGTTTTAAAAGAATATCAATCGGTGCCGATTTTAGCAATCAAAAGTACGCAGTATGTTTTATTTTTCTTTTATATTAAACAGTCTTTCTGAGTATGATTATAAATTAAACGAGTAAATATAACCTGTTGGGAAAAACGATATAACGCCTTATATCCATCAAGGCAGAATAACCCGAGTGTATTTATATTATAACTTCCAGAATCCGAATTGTAAAGAGAATTTTGTCTGTTTAATGCTAAAATCTTAGTATAATCTCGTAATAAAACGAAGTTTTGCGAATAAAACGGTTTACTGACGAATACAGTATATAATTCAGTCATCGCACAACAAGAAAGCTTATGCACATATCGCATGATGATATAAAGCTTCATATGCAACTGTATATTCCAAAACAAACATAAAAAGGAGCAGCTATTATTAACAGCTGCTTCAGGCCAAAAAAACCCGTGCTTTGCCTAATCGCAAAGCACGGGTTTCGTCAGTTTAAATCACGCCGCTTTTCACAACGCGGCTTTCAATATTTTTATTTTACCGTTTGGGCGTGAAGTAGACCACACCGGGTTCAAGCGTCTTGCCGTAGATGGTATAGAGCTCATGGACGGTAACGAATTTGAAGCCCTCGGCGCTGAGCTGAGCAGCTATCTGCTCAAATGCGTCGGCGGTCATATCATAGATGTCGTGCATTAGAACTATCTCGCCGCCCGTCGCATGGTCGACAACGGAGGAGATTATCTTCTGCATATCAGCGTTGCGCTGCGCCTGAGTTCTTCCCGAGCCGGGTTTATCCTTGTATCTCCAATCCTCGGTGTCGATGCTCCACTGGATAAGTGGGAGGTTGAAGTCACTCTGAATGCCCTTATAATCGCCGTAGGGCACTCTGAACAGGGTCGGCTCAACGCCGATGACCTCTTTGACTATGGCGTTAGTCTTGTTTATCTCCTGCTTGCGCTCCTGCTTGCTTATCTTTCTGAGATTCGCATGGCTCCACGAGTGGCTGCCTATCTCGCAGCCCATGGAGTAGGCACGCTTGACCTCGTCCGGATAGCTGCCTACGCGGGTGCCCAGAACGAAGAATGTCGCCCTGCCGTTATATTTTTGAAGCGTATCGAGAATGCGGTTGGTGGCGTCCCTGCTCGGCCCGTCGTCAAATGTGAACGCGATATATTTGACTCCCTCGGGCAGGTTTGGCTTTTTGCTCTCGGGCTCGGAGGGAGTCTGCTGAGAAGGCGCCTCGCCGAACAGAGCCTTGGCGGTCTCGGCGGAAAAGATTGCCTTTATGTCGCTCGTCTTGAACACCGCCTCGACGCAGCCCTTGTCTTCATCAAAAAGCGTGCCGGAATCAAAATAGAAAACGAGGCTGTCCGCGCTTATCGAGAATTTCGTGAAATTTTTCTTGTCTGCGGAGGTATTCTGCTTGAATTTATCCGAGCCGACGCCCGCATTAAACAGGCGGTTGTCGATAAAATACGATACGACTCTCATGCTCGCAAGCTTCTCGTAGCCGTCCGTGAAGAAATCGTCCGCGCTCAAAAGCTTGCCGGACGGGATATCAAAGACAAGCGTCTTTATCGTGTCTGTCTTTATGCCCTTGTCGGCTATATCTGTCTTTATCTCAAAAACCACGCTGACATATTTGTTCTTGCCGTTGTCCGAGACAAGATAGCTCTTATAGTCGGCGCTCAGGGTCGGCTTCTCGCCCTTGGGTTTTGAACTCGGCACCTCGCCCACAAAAGTGTCGGCTATCTCCTGCGCCGCCGCCTTTATCTTGCTGTCTATCGACTCTACGCCTATCGCGGGATAGTGGATACCGTAAGCATAGTGATTTTCGTACACTATCATTGACTGAGTCTCGCCTACCTCCCTGTCCTGGGCGGTGTGCTGAAAGCGGAGCTTCTGTTTATTGCTTTTTACCGCACAGCCCGCCGCGCCGAGCACAAAGAGCACAGCGCACATCAGAGCCGCGAAACGGTATATTGTTTTTCTCATGTTGCTTTTCCTTTCAGTAAAAACTCGTGAACGCTCTTATTATAATATAAAAGGTCGAGCTTTGCAAGAAGAGCGCGCAAACTGTAACCCACTGTTACCCTCTGTTATTCTTTTGTAATTTGCGCATATGTCTATATCCTATTCACCGAAACGGCGAGTTTGACCTCAAAAGCATAGATAAATTACACGAAAGCGCGTATTTTTTTGTCTTTTGTTCCAAAATCGGCACAGATGTAATTATTTTTCTTTTTGAGAGTAACAATTTGTCGGCGTTTTAGTATAATAAAGTATCTTCATTTTTTAAAGGGGAGAGATTTATGACTAAAGTTGTCAAGTTCGGCGGAACCTCGCTCGCAGAGACGGCGCAGTTTCTCAAGGTCGCCGATATAGTCCGCTCGGATCCCGACAGACGCTATGTCGTGCCGTCCGCGCCCGGCAAGCGTTTCAGCGGAGATGCGAAGGTCACCGATATGTTTTACGCCTGCTACGATGCGGCTTCAAGAGGCGGAAACTTCGAGGAGATATTCGAAAAGATAAAGGAACGCTACAATTCTATAATTTCCGGGCTTGAGCTCGATATGTCCCTCGAGGACGAATTTGAGCGCATACGCCTGAATTTTATCAACCGCGCCGGCCGCGACTATGCCGCATCGAGGGGCGAATACCTCAACGGAAAAATAGTCGCAAAGCTGCTCGGCTTCACATTCATTGACGCCGCGGATGTAATCTTCTTCGACGAGAGCGGCAAATATGACGGGAGACGCACGATTCCCGTCCTGCGCGAGAGACTGAGCTACACGGAGTACGCGGTCATCCCCGGCTTCTACGGCTCGATGCCCAACGACACTATCCGCACCTTTTCGCGCGGCGGTTCGGACATAACCGGTTCGATAGTTGCCGCGGCGGCAGATGCCGATCTCTACGAGAACTGGACGGACGTTTCGGGCTTTCTCTTCGCCGATCCGCACGTTGTCGATAATCCGCAGGTCATGAAGACCGTCACATACAGGGAACTGCGCGAGCTCTCCTACATGGGCGCTACGGTCATTCACGAGGATGCGATTTTCCCCGTCATGCAGAAGAAAATCCCGATAAGGATAAAGAACACCAACGCCCCCGACGACACGGGCACGCTCATACTCGCCGACACCGACGAGCCCGCTGCCAACACCGTCACCGGCATAGCCGGACGCAAGGGCTTCTCCTCGATAAACATAGAAAAATACCGCATTCACGACGAGTGCGGTGCGGTACGCAGAATGCTTGAGGTGCTCGAAGAGCACGGGGTAAACTTCGAGCACATCCCCTCGGGAATCGACAACTTCAGCATCGTTGTCGAGACCACGAGCCTTGCCGACGAGACGGACGACATAGTCTACGACATAAAGAAGGTCACCTCGGCGAGCAGCGTGACGGTTGAAAACGGCATTGCGCTCATCGCGGTCGTCGGACGGTCGATGAAATCGACGCGCGGCGTTGCGGGCACGATATTCTCAAGCCTCGCCAAAGAAAACATCAACATAAAGATGATAGACCAGGGCTCGAGCGAGATAAACATCGTCATCGCAGTCGCCGAGCGCGACTACGAGCGCACGATAAACACAATATATTCGGCATTCGTAAAATAAGAAAAACGGGCGGAAGGGATTTTCCTTCTGCCCGTTTGCCGTTGCTGAAAACGCTCGTAGGACATAAAAACCGATCTATGACTCATAGGTCGGTTTTTATGTTATTGCAGGCTGCATAAAAGTGCGTCTTTCATTTGTTTGATAAAATGGGATTTGGCGAGCAGTTGCAATTATAACTCCCCTGTAGGGGAGTCGGCTCGGCTCACACGAGACTGAGGGGTTGTTGTTCGGCCTTGCCGCTTTTTCCCTGTTTATTTAATTTCAATGTCCTTTTGTAGGGGTCGGCGACTCGACGACCCTTTGACGCGTTAGCGTCACCGAAAAGTCTATTTATTCATCCGTGTCGTGTAATACGCTCTCCGCATGAGGCTTGCCCCCTGTGCCGCCTACGGCGGCAACGGTGCGTCGAGTCGCCGCACCCTACAAAATGAATCGTCACAAAATCCCGCAAAACCCGCGGGCGGATGATATCCGCCACTACACGGTTCAATATACGTCAGCCGCTGTATTTTTGTGGGCGAACAAAGCTTACCCCTACGGTGTATCACTTGAAATGCCTCTGCAAACCCCTGCTTGTCAAGCTCTTTAATCATCTCACAAGGCTTCAATGCATACAAAAAGTCCCGACAGGCACTAAACTGTCGGGACTGAATCTGTTTTACAGACACACTGCCTTATGGCAGCTCTGTCTTTTTTAATTTTACTCTGCGTCGTCGGCGTTTTCCCAGTTGTGCCAAACGTTCTGAACGTCATCGTTATCCTCGAACATCTCGAGCATCTTGCTCATGTTCTTGATATCGTCCTCGTTCTCGAGTCTTGTGTAGCTCGAGGGAACATACTCGACCTCTGCGGAGAGGAATGTGTAGCCCTTCTTCTCAAGATCCTCGCATATGGCGGAGAAATCGGCGGGCTCTGTGCGAATATCAAAAACGCCGTCGTCGGTCAGGAAGTCAACGGCTCCTGCCTCGAGAGCATCCTCCATCAGCTTCTCCTCGTCAATATCGCCGTCATTCTCTATAACAATAACGCCCTGCTTCGAGAACATGAAGGAAACGCAGCCGCTCTGACCCATGTTGCCGCCGAACTTGTCGAAATAGTGGCGCATATCGCCGGCAGTCCTGTTGCGGTTATCCGTAAGCGTCTCAACTATAACGGCGATACCCGACGGACCGTAGCCCTCGTACATGATCTCCTCGTAGTTGTCCGCGTTGCCGTCGCCGGCAGCCTTCTTGATGATACGGTCTATGTTGTCGTTGGGAACGTTGTTCGCCTTGGCCTTGGAAATGATATCCTTGAGCTTCGAGTTCGACGCCGGGTCGGGGCCGCCCTCGCGTACCGCAACGGCTATCTCGCGGCCGATCTTCGTGAAGATCTTCGCGCGCTGGTTATCCGTTTTCTCTTTCTTTCTCTTGATGGTACTCCATTTTGAATGTCCTGACATATAAGCCGCGCCTTTGGCGCGTCCCTCCTTTGACTATCTGATAAAGCTTGTTTCTAACGGTTAATTATACAATAAAAGCTCGCAATCTGTCAAGTGCTGCACCCTTATTTGACTATCGCATCGACTGTTCTCTCGGCGCTTTTGCCGTCGAAAACGTCAAAATTGAACTCCCTGAATTTCTCCTGCCTGTCTTTTCCGAAATCTTCGCTCGCTATCATATCGAGCAGGCCGTCAAAGGTTTTCGCCGTTTTGCCCGGCACATAGTCCTCATAGCTGAAAAAGAACGAGCGCTCGCGCTCATATTCCTCAAGGTCGAACGCATAGAAAAGGCAGGGCTTTTTGAGCAGGACAAAGTCCATGCATATCGAGGAATAGTCGGTTATCAGCAGGTCGCATATCCGGACAAGTTCGCCGACATCCGGGTATCCCGTCATATCTATTGCACTCTCGCCCGCGTCCACTTCGCCCGTATGCACCTGCGGATGCAGTCGGATAAGCAGAGCATATTCGTCGGAAAAGCGTTCCGCAAATTTTTGCGCATCGAAATTTTTCATTATCTCGCCGTCGCGCTTAGGGTCGTCGCGGAAGGTAGGGGCATAGAGCGCGAGCTTCTTTCCCCTGCACTGCGGATACTTTGCATCGAAATCCGTCCGGAGCTTTTCCGTATCGCATGGAGCAAAGAATCTGTCCGTCCGCGCGCTTCCCAAGGGCAGCACTCGCTCCTCCGGCAGGTCAAACGCCTTGGCATAATACGGCACGACATTCTTCGACGAGCAGACCGCGTGGGTATAGCGCTTGCAGCAGCGCTTCTCAAGCTCCTCTATTTCGGGAGGCAGAGCCGAGCAGAGCCCGAAACGTTTGAACACGCCCTCGGCGTGCCAGAGCTGGACAACCTTCGTCTGCGGGCTGAGCTTAATATAGGCGAGGGGCATAAAATTGTCGTTTAAAAAGACATACTGCGCCGTTGCGAGGCAGTATGAGCTGACGAAAAAGAACCTGAACGCGCCCTTGATGAGCTTCGCGGGATTCTTTGAAAGCTCGATATCGCGGCGGGTTATGAGCTTTATGTCATAGCCTCCGCGCCTCTCAAGCTCCGCCTTGACAGCGCCGAGAGAATCGTTGAAATCGGCGTTGTGCGGAGATACCAAAGCCACCCTTCCCCTTTTGACAGGGAAAAGGCGGCATATTCTGAATATCACTGCGTAGATAGTATAAAACAGCTTTTTCATTATTTATCCCAATCGATAACGGTCTTGCCGAAGTTTCTCATATAATCGGCGTTGAATGCCTTATGGATATCCGGGATGCTGCGAACCTTGAACTCGTCGCCGATGAGGTTTTCGAGATAGTGGCCGACCTCCGGATGATCCTTGAAAATCTGCATGGTGCGCAGGAAGTCGCTCCTGCCGCTGCGCGAAGAGCCGAAGAGATTGAGACCCTTTTCGAGCACCATTCTCGTGTTGATATCGACAAAGTTCTCGCTGACGCCCATGAGCGAAATGCTGCCCTCGGGCTCGATGAGGTCTATCATCTGATTTATCGCAGGTCTTGAGCCGGGGCCGCCGACGCACTCGAATGCGTGGTCGATTGATACGCCCTCGGGCACCGCGTCAACATGGAAGGTCTCTTTCGCAAAGGTGAAGAAATTGAGCTTGTCCTCAAGCGTGCCGAAGATATAGAGCTCGGCCTCGGGATAGAGGTAATGCAGCATCAGGGCGGTTATGAAGCCGACATTTCCGTCGCCCCATATGCCTATTCTGCGGCGGTTCACATTCGCAAACTTTTCAAAGCGCGATATGGACTGCACGCTGACGCTCACAAGCTCGGAGAACGACGCTACGCGCATATCGAAGCCGTCGGGCACCTTTACAAGGCGGTCGTGAGGCATCTGGATATAGTCGCGCATAAAGCCGTCATAGCCGCTCGAGCAGAAGTGACTCGAACGAAGATAGTTTTCCGCGATGACAGGATCCTTTTCGGTGGGCGTATTGGGGATGGGAATCAGCATATCGCCGACCGAAAATTCGCCGCTCGGGTCATATATGACCTCGGCAACGCACTCGTGAATAAGCGCCATGGGCAGCTTCTTCATCAGTACGTTGAGCTGGCGCAGTCCCTGATAATAGCGCTGATCGGCCTTGCATATCGACATCTTGACGGGACGGAGAATGACCTCGTTTTTCGAAAGGTCTATCTCTTTATACGCCGTGTCGATAAGCTTGGGCGCTATGAGCTGATATACTTCGTTTATCATTTTTCAACAACCCCCAGAAGTGCGTTTGCAACTTTGAGATCATAGGTGTAGGTTATTTTGATATTGAACACCTCGCCGTCAACAATGCGGACGGGCTTGTTCTTTATAGTGTAGATTTTACAAGCGTCCGTGAGCGTGTTCTTCTCGTCCTGCGTGAGGCTGTCAAGCACGCTCTCGAGCTCCTTGATTTTAAACGACTGCGGAGTCTGACCCTGATAGAGCTCGCTGCGGGTCGGGATGCTGCTGACGTTCATGCCGTCCTCGCTGCGGACAATGGTATCCGTTGCGGGAATGACGGTATCGCACGCGCCGTATTTCTCGGCCGCCTCGATATTTTCCGATATTATCCTGTGGGTGACAAACGGACGAACCGCGTCATGGGTAACAATGACGCTGTCTGAGTCAATGTCAAAATTGTCATTGACAAACTTGAGCGCATTTTCGAGAGTTCCGTTTCTTGTCGCGCCGCCCTCGACTATGCTTATCTTCTCGGCTATTTCGGCGCCGAGATATTTTTTCACTATATCCCTTGTGTGGGCTATCCACGCCTTGGGGCAGAGGACTATTATACGGTCTATCCCGGGGTTGACGACAAATTTCTCTATCGTATGGACTATTATCGGCTTTGAGCCGAGCTGGAGATACTGCTTGGGCATATCTGCGCTGCCCATTCTGCTGCCGATTCCGCCGGCAAAAATTGCTCCTATGACCATCTGAAAAACACCCTTTCTTTATTTTGTTCCCTTGACCATGCGGTCGTAGATATCGCAGACCTCGTCGCTCGTTCCGGAGGCAATCATCTTGCCGTGGTCGAGGATTATGGCCTTGTTGCAGAGTCTGCGCACCTGTTCTGTCGAGTGCGAGACGAAAAGCACCGTTACATTGTTTTCAAACATCGACATGACCCTTTTCTCGCTCTTTGCTCTGAAACGGGCATCGCCGACGGAGAGCACCTCGTCGAGGATAAGCACCTGCGGGTCAACTGCGGTGGCTATCGCAAAGCCGAGACGCGCGCGCATACCGGAGGAATAGTTCTTGACCGGTACATGCATAAAGTCCTTGAGCTCGGCAAACTCGACTATCTCATCGTAGCGCTCCTCGATGTACTTTCTCGAATAGCCCATCGTTGCACCGTAGAGATAGACGTTTTCCTTGCCTGTATAGTTCATGTCAAAGCCCGCGCCGAGCTCAAGCAGAGGGGCGATAACTCCCCTTGTCGTAACCGTGCCCTTTGTGGGCTTGAGAACACCCGCAACGGTCTTTAAAAGGGTACTCTTTCCGGCTCCGTTGAAGCCGAGCACACCGAGTCTCTCGCCTCTTTCGATCCGGAAGTTGACATCGGCCAACGCCCAGAAATCGTCGTATTTGAGCTTGCGCGTGACGAGCTTTATGAAATATTCCTTGAGATTGTCTACCTTTTCCTGATTCTGAATGAATCTGATGCTGACATGATTTACGTCAACCATTACGTCGCCCATAATTACGCCCTCCCATCAGATGTGCAGGATGAAGTCATCCTGCTTCTTGTAGAACACCAGCACGCCTATGAGCAGCATAACTATGCTGAAAACGGCCGAGTAGATTATATGATGCGGATTCATCGCCCTGCCGAAAAGCACGCAGTCTCTGAACATCGAGACTATCGAGTAGAGCGGGTTCGCCATGAGCGCATACTGTGCATACTTGTTGGTTATACGCAGGGTCTCCACATCATAGAATATGGGAGTCGCATAGAACAGCAGCATACAGAAAACCTCGTACATATACTCGACATCCTTGAAGAATACCTCCATGGTGCAAAGTATCATTCCCACGCCCACGCAGAGCACAAAGAGAATAATTATCGGCACAAAGGAGAGGAATATATACGGAGTCAGGCGCATGGCGGTGTCTGTAAATATCAGATAATAGCCCATAACAAAAACCAGCACCAGAAGCGAGATGAGGAATGTTATGAAGTTGGAGGTGACATTCGCCATGGGGTATATGTACTTCGGCACATACACCTTCTTTATGACCGACGCACTGTTTCTTATAGAGCGCATGGCGCGCTTGGTCGCCTGCGAATAGAACTCGTAGAGCAGACGGCCGCAGAGCAGGTACACGGGATAATTGAGAACCTTCGACTCATCATGTCCGAAGATATTTCCGAAGATGAACGCGAGCACGATCATCGTCAAAAGCGGCTGAAGGAATGTCCAGAACATACCGAGAACCGAGTTTCTGTACTGCAGCTTGATGTTCTTGCGAACTATTTCGCCGAAAAGAAAGCGGTACTTATAAAAGTTCTTGAAGTATTTCTTCACCCGGATCACCTCCACTTTCTCATATAGTAGAACATCGAACGGATATGGACGAACAGGAGTCTTAAATTATACTTTGACTCCCTCTCCCACTCGTGATAGACAACGACCTCGGGATCGAATACCGCACGGGCATATTTGCGCACGGTGCGGGTTATGTCGCTGTCCTCAAAATAGAGGAAATAGCCCTCGTCGAAGCCGCCGATTTTGCGGAACAGCTCCGTCCTTATCATGAAAAAGCAGCCGGATGCGTTTTCAATGTCAAAGGGCTTTGTATAGTCCTCGTCGAGCATTGCATATTCGCGCAGGAGCTTGCTCGGTTTTTCCTCGTTGCGCAAGCGGCTCGCGAAAAGATACTTTATTTTCGGGTCGCGCTTGCCGAGAATCTGCATACGCCCGTCGGGGAAGCATATTTTCGGGCCGAGCAGCCCGATATCCTCATGCTCCTCGAGATAATCCGCAAGCGCGGATATTGCGTCGTCCCTCACCGTGATATCCGGATTTATGACGACGTGGTACTTTGAATCAAGTCTGTCGATTATGAGATTATGACCCGCTCCGAAGCCGGTGTTTCCGGCGTTGCGGATAAGCTCAAGCTGCGGGTAGTTCCGCTCGATAAACTCGGGGGTGCCGTCGGTTGAGGAGTTGTCCACAACGTAGAGCTTAAAATCGGCACGGGTAAACTCGAGCAGAGAGTCAAGGGTCTTTTTGATAGAATGCATATTGTTGTGCGTCACTATGCATCCGGTGACCTTATATCTTCCCAATTTCACACCTCTTTAAATGCTGATGCAGGCTTTCGTTCGGCGTCAGTCTGCGTTTTTAAAGCGCAATATGTCTCCTACCATGTGAATGCGCCAGGATAGCTTCTGAGCGGCGGTGGTTCTGCCGCCCGTTACGTTGCCGCCGTGGCAGCGGTGCTTTATCAGCGGCTCATATATAAACTCAACCTTGCCCTTTAACTCGGCGTTGAGTCCTATCCACCAGTCGTGCATGGCGAGATCCTTCGGGAACGGCATGAACTTAGGCTCGAAATCGCGCCTGAACGCCATGCAGCAGCCCATGTATGAATTCTTCACGAAGTTTTTGAAGAATCCCCTTTTCGAGCCGTTGAGGCTGAAGAAGGACTCGTCTGTGACATTCAGTTCCCCGTCTGTCATCACGGCGTCATGCAGAATAACATCCGCGCCGTTTTCAAACGCTTTCATAACGCGCTCAACCTTGTTCGGGAGCCATACGTCGTCCTGATCGCACAGGAAGATAATATCCCCCGAACAGTTGAGAATAGCGTTTTCAAAATTTCTGCATACGCCCTCGCCCGTGCCCTCGACATATCTTACGCGCGCGTCATATGCCGAATAGAACTCGACCGTCTCGCGGGTTCTGCCCGCGGGGTTATCGTCGCTGACGACTATCTCGCCGTCCTCGCCGAGCTGAGGGAGTATGGATTCTATCTGTTCTCCTATATATTTCTCGCCGTTATACGCGGCAAGAGCAACCGATATCTTCATATATCAATAGAGCTTTGCGCCCGCGGGGATGCGGTCGGAGACCATGAGAAGATTGAGTCTCTCCTCGCCCTCCTCCGAATGTACGGCGGATATCAGCATTCCGCACGAATCTATGCCCATCATGGGTCTGGGCGGCAGATTTGTTATGGCGATGCAGGTCTTTCCGACAAGCTCCTCGGGCTCGTAGTAGGCGTGGATACCGCTTAAAATAACGCGGTCTGTGCCGGAGCCGTCGTCGAGCACGAACTTGAGCAGCTTCTTGCTCTTGGGTACTGCGGTACACTCCTTGACCTTGACTACTCTGAAGTCGGACTTGCTGAACGTCTCAAAATCGACAAAGTCCTTGAAAAGGGGCTCTATCTCGACCTTAGAGAAGTCTACTGTCTCGGGAGCTTCTTCCTCTTTTTCTTCAATCACGACCGTCTTCTTCGAAGCGTCGCCGTCGAGCGACTTCATCGTCGGGAAGAGCAGAACGTCGCGGATAGAGTAGCTGTCCGTCAGGAGCATGGCGAAGCGGTCGATGCCGATACCTATGCCGCCTGTCGGGGGCATACCGTATTCGAGAGCCATGAGGAAGTCCTCATCGGTGTGGTTAGCCTCATCGTCGCCGGCGGCAAACAGCTCCTCCTGAGCCTCAAAGCGGCCGCGCTGGTCGATGGGGTCATTGAGCTCGGAGAAGGCGTTGGCCATCTCGCGGCAGGTTATGAACAGCTCGAAGCGCTCGGTATAATCCGGGTCATCGGGCTTTCTCTTTGCAAGCGGGGATATCTCAACCGGGTGCTCAGTAATAAAGGTCGGCTGAACGAGCTTCTCCTCGACATATTCCTCGAAGAAGAGGTTGAGCAGATCGCCCTTCTTATGTCTCTCCTCGAACTCTATGCCGCGCTCCTTTGCGAGCGAACGGGCGGTTTCCAGATCTATTTCCGCAAAGTCGACGCCGGAATATTTCTTGACGGCCTCGACCATCGTCATGCGGGCAAAGGGCTTTGAAAGGTCTATCTCCACGCCGTCATAGGTGACGACCGCGGTGCCGAGCACCTTGAGAGCGACGGTTCTGTAAAGCTCCTCGACAAGATCCATCATGCCGTGGAAGTCGGTATATGCCTGATAAATCTCAAGGAGGGTGAACTCGGGATTGTGGCGCACGTCGAGTCCCTCGTTGCGGAAAACTCTGCCCATCTCGTAGACTCTCTCAAGTCCGCCGACTATGAGGCGCTTGAGGTAGAGCTCGAGGGATATGCGCAGGTTCAAATCCTCGTTGAGAGCGTTGTGGTGGGTCACAAACGGACGTGCGGCGGCGCCGCCCGCATTCTGAACAAGAATGGGCGTCTCGACCTCGATGAAGTCCTTGGAATCGAGATAGTTTCTTATCTCGCGGATTATCAGGCTTCTTTTTATAAATGTATCCTTGACGTCGGGATTGACTATGAGGTCAAGGTAACGGCGGCGATAGCGGGTATCGGTATCGCGCAGACCGTGGAATTTTTCGGGCAGCGGGAGCAGTGACTTCGTCAGCAGGCGAAGTGCGGTTGCGTGGATGGATATCTCGCCCCTGCGGGTTTTGAACACCGTGCCGCGCACCTCGAGGATGTCGCCGATATCCCATTTCTTGAACTTTGCAAAGGTATCCTCGCCGACATCGTTTATACGCACATAGACCTGAATGCGGCCCGAGCGGTCACGGATATCGATGAAGTTCGCCTTGCCCATATCGCGCCTTGACATCATTCGTCCGCATATCGAGACCTCCTTGCCCTCCATAGCGTCGAAATTGTCGACTATTTCCTGTGCGTGGGCGGACTGATCCGCGGTTGTTATTTTGAACGGATCCTCCCCTGCGGCGCAAAGCTCGTTGAGCTTGTCCAGGCGAATCTGACGCAGGGCGTTTATGTCCTCCTGAGTCTCTTCGCTCTCTGCGGAGGCGGGGTTGGTGTTTATCTCATCCGGCATTTTTTTCACTCCTTGGATTTATGTGAGCTGTGCTTTTTTACTTTGACTTTGCAATGCTGAGTATCTTGAGCTGGAGAACCTTTCCGGTAGGCAGCTGAACGTCAACGATATCGCCCTTGCGGTTGCCGATGAGCGACTTGCCTATGGGCGACTGGTCGGAGATTATGCCCTGAGCGGGATTCGACTCGCTGGGGCCGAGGATAGTGTACTCGCTCTTCTTGCCGTTCTCGACATTTTCGACCTTGACCTTCGAGCCGGGATGAACCACGCCCGCGTTCAGGTTGTCCTCATCGAGGATGTTGGCGTTGCGGATATCGTTTTCAAGGCGGGCAATCTTTGCCTCGAGCTTCGCCTGCTCGTTCATCGCCTCGTCATACTCGGAGTTTTCGGAAAGGTCGCCGAAGGAACGCGCAACTTTTATACGCTCGGCTATCTCATCTCTGCCGGTGGTTTTGAGCTGCTCGAGCTCCTTCACCTTGGCATCGTAGCTCTCTTTTGTCAATACGATCTGCTTTTCCATTTTAAGGCCATCCTTCTTCCTTAAATTTTAAAAATTGATACGCCAAGCGCCTTTTCAGGCACTTATCCATAATATTGTTATTATATTCATTTTATCGCCTGTTGTCAATAGCCGACGGGGTTTTGGGGGAGCCTTATAAGCTCCGATGCGGCGCTGAGCGAAAGCGTTTTTCCGCCGTGATATATCTCGAAAAAATCAAGCTGCGAAAGGGAGTGGATACGGCTTATCAGGCACAGAGCGCCGGCAAATTCGAGGGTGTTTATGCCCGCGGGCATAAAGCGCGCACAGGCGCTCGGGAGAATGAGCTTTCCCGCCGTAAAAATCTCGCCGCCGCAGATAAGGCTTTCGGGAGAAGAATCGAGGTCGATAACGGCTGCCGCCCGCCCGCTCTCGCCGAGCATGACCGCCGCGCCGAACTCATCCATGGCGCTCTCTATCGGGCGGGAATAGCCCTCGGGGCACGAGGTTGAGACGCGGATATCCGAAAACAGCGGCACGGCAATGCCGAGTCTGCGCGCCGCAGAGGCGTTTTTGTCCTTTATCAGCAGCTCGCCGCGCACCCCGCAGCCGCACGCAGAGCGCAGAAGCGAGCACGCGGTGTTGAAGAAAACGAGCTTTTTGTAATCGGACAAATCCGGCTGCGATATTCCTCCGCCCGGCGCTGTACCCCCGGGCAGAAGCATACTCCCCGCGCACCTGCCCGCCGCAGCGCACACCGCCTCGCGGTTTATTTTTCCGCGCCGCCGCGCAGTTGTTATCTCGCGAAACGGCAGCCCGCCGTATACGCGCACATCACGCACACGCGGAGTTTTAAACAGCCGTCTGCGCCCGAAAAATCCCGCGCCGCTCTCAATAACGAGCACCGAAAACATACTACCACCGCCGAAAAACCTTTCTTACGGATATTATATGCCGCGGGGCGATGAAAATAGACAAAACAAAAAGCCACAATTCAGTCGTTCGCACTTTGAATCATGGCTCTTATATTCTGTTTGGCACCGAATACGGCTCTGCCGTATTACTCGGCAAAGCCTGACTCAACAAGCTTCACAAGCTCATCGACAGCCTGCTCCTCATCGGGACCGCCTGCGATGATGCGTATCTGGGTATTGCCCATGATACCGAGGGAAAGCACGCCGAGAAGGCTCTTGGCGTTAACTCTGCGCTCGTCCTTCTCCACCCAAATGGAGGACTTGAACTCGTTAGCCTTCTGGATGAAAAAAGTTGCCGGACGCGCATGGAGTCCTACCTGATTCTGTACCATTACATCTTTAACATACATAATATATAATCTCCCACACACAAAATCAAAAATTTACCCTGCTGTTCATATATTATATCATAAAACTTGTCCCCGTCAACAATTTACTTGCGACTTTCAGCCTTAAAGACAATAATTCGTTGTCTGTCCCAAAGTTAAATTGGGGGGCGGGGGCTTTGTTGTGTATTTTGACCATACAAAGTGCAAGTTTTTAATGCAGGTTGCACATTAAATTAGCGCCTTTGAAATTCATTCACCGTTTTCCAAAGACGAGAGAAACGCTCGGTCTTTTCGGCTCAGCTCCGCTTTTTCGAGCATATCCGGTCTGCGCCTGTAAGTGCGCTCGAGGCTCCGTTCTCTGCGCCACTTTTCGATGTTCGCATGGTGACCCGAGAGCAGAACCGGCGGCACTTCTTTTCCGTGCCACTCGACGGGGCGTGTGTACTGCGGATATTCGAGCAGAGAAGAAAAATGACTCTCAAGCTCAAATGCGTCCTCGTTTGCGAGCACTCCGGGGAGCATTCGCGCCACGGCGTCCGCAAGCATAAGCGCCGGCAGCTCGCCGCCGGTGACAACAAAATCGCCTATTGAGATTTCCTCGTCCACTATCTCCTCGATAACGCGCTCGTCTATGCCCTCATAGTGACCGCAAAGCAGCGCGATATTGTCAAGCTTCGACAGCTCCACAACGCGCTTTTGGGTCAGTGTCTTTCCCTGCGGGGTCAGATATATAAGATGCGGGCGCGTGCCCGTGTCGCGGCAAAGGGACTCGTAGCAGTCGTATATCGGCTGCACCTGCATTATCATGCCCGTCCCGCCCCCGTAGG
>ERZ780014.237-NODE-237-length-28668-cov-9.81942_pt1 | contig 28668 bp, 26 predicted proteins | sample MGYA00511929_ERZ780014 | MGnify/ENA primary metagenome ERZ780014 (study PRJEB29588, sample SAMEA2155132) | human gut metagenome | biome: human gut; feature: human-associated habitat; material: faeces | place: Denmark | collected 2008/2010 ...
CTGGCCACACTTTTCCGGGAGACGATACGTCGCGGATGCCGCCGTGCGGCGAGGAGCTTCATCAGTCCGTAAGCCCCGTACTTGCGGTTCAGACGGAAGGTCAGCGCCACAAGCGCGCCGCCCAGCCCCACGCCCGCGACAAGGCATGCCACCTGATCGACACCGCCCATATAAAGTACGACTACGAGAATAAAAACGGCGAGCAGGCCGCCGGCGAAGAGGAAGAGGTACTGCGCCCGCAGCCCCTTGAACTCCACCTGGCGGCCCACGCCTTTATTGATCGGATATTCGGCCATCGTCTAAAGGAAAAACGAACGCAGAATCGTGGCGGCGACGATCAGGAAGATACAGGCTCCGAACCAGCTCGCAGCGGTTTTAGACGTATCCGGATCGCCCGAACTGAACTTCTGATAGACCCGCACTCCGCCGATCAGGCCGATGACGGCGCCAATGGCGTAGATCAGCTTGGTCGCCGGGTCGAAATACGACGTGACCATCTGCGTAGCCTCCTGAATGCCGGCCATGCCGTTACCTTGCTGCGCTGCGGCGTGCTGCACCGTGGCGAGCAGTCATACGGCGATTCATGCCGAACTGAAAATGAGTTTTCTTTTCATGGATGATTGTGTTTTTTAATTCGACTTCAGATTTTCTCTCCGGGCGCTGGGCCCGTGATTCATGCGTGCTGCTCATCCTGCCGTCAGCCTGAATCGTAGTATCCGGGAGCTTTCATAGCTTCGCATTTTTTAAGTTGAACAATCTATTTCGGAGCGGCAGCTATACGCTGCGCCGCTTCCTTCTCGGCATCGTCCAGATAACGGGCGATGATCGGGCTGGCGCCGGAGATGGCGTCCATGAGTGTACGCTGCACTTCCGTATGGCGGATGTCACGCAGCACTCCGGCCAGGGTTTGCCGCTGCTCTTCAGGCACGGCCTGCCCCTTGCACAAGGCGAGGATGCAATCCAACTGCTGCGGAGAGAAACTCTGCGTCCCGGCAGGCGGGGCCGTCGTTTCGCATCCTATGTCCATCACCTCTTCGGTCGCAGCTTCGCGCATCAGGGTGTTCTCTTCCTCCGCGGTGAGCGCCGTAGGTTCCTTATGTATCCACCCCTGAACGGTCGCTTGCACAGCGCGATGTTCCTTATCGCTGTCGCTTGCCGGTACAAATGTATGGTCGCTCTTGTCTGAATTGTTCCCCTTGCGCCGGGAGTGGCGTGACGCGGCGCGTGCTGGCGTCCGCTGACCGGCGCCGTAGTCCCGGGTGACGACCAGCGCATCGTCTTTAGGGGTAACGGCTGCCGTCCGACGCCTGCGGCGGCGTGCCCAACCGGGCGGCTCGCCGCCGAAGCCAACGCGCCAGCGCCCGGCACGTCGGCCCGAAGCAAATCTCGCCCAACTCGCCCCGGAAGAGGAACTTATCCAGAAACAGGTAGCAGAACAGCACGAGGAACAGCACGACGAGGGCTTCCGTGATTTTCATAACGGGTGTCATCCTTATAGAATTTTATTGAGTCCTTTGGAGCAGAGCGACCGTATTTCCGTCCGGTGCCGCTCGAAGTGCTGTTCCAATACGTTGTCGATGAAGTTCCCGACCGTAAAACGCCGGGTGCCCGCAACACCCACGAGGGTCGTGATCTTGCGGTGCAGCCGCCGGTCGATGTAGACGCATTGCCGCGCTTCGGAAGGAGTATTCTTCAGAAACCGCGACGCATAGTCTTCCGCATCCGAACGCCTGACGCGCGGCTCCGAAGCCGGGGTTTCCGCCTGTTCCGACACTTCGGTATCCGACGAAGAAGCCGCCGGCTCCGGGGCCGCCATCAGGCTGCGCAGGTACTCTTCGTCGATCTCCTGTTGGGCGGGAGCCTTCCTGCTACTCATGGCTCGGAAGTTTCAGAACGGCGCAGATCTCCGTCATCAGGCGGTCGAAACCGCACTCGGCGACGAAAGCCCGGTCGGGCGGCAGCAGCGTACACCGGTACACCGGGCCGCCCGTTTCCTGAATATCCTTGTTGAAGTTGCTCCGCACGGGAATATGCGTGCGCAGATGCTGCAGCCCCAACTGATCGAGGACTTTCTCGTACTGTTCATAGAGCGGCGTCCGCTCGCGGCGATCCACCAAGTTCCAGAACAGGAACAGCTCCCGAAGATGCGCCCGTCCCGTCTTGATCAGGCGGTCGTTGAGAACAGAGGCGAAATTGAGCGTGCTTTCCAGTACAATGCGGTCGGCCTTCATCGGAATAAAGAGGTAGTCCAACTCGACGATCGTGGAGAGGACGCCTTCATTGCCCACCGTTCCCGGAAGGTCGAACAGCACGACATCGTATCGTTCTTCGGCGACGGCGGCCCATTTCCGCCATTCCGCCATTGCCTCGGAAGGTTTGCAGCAGAGAATACGATAAGGCTTCACCCCTTTGTTCTCGGCGAGCGAAACGAGGAGTCTGCCGTAGATCGCCGAAGATTGCACGACGGCCTTGTCGCGGTTCGAGAGTTTGAGGATGGAGTGCTGCGGGTAGTCGCAGTCCACCACCGCGACGCGGATGCCGTGCAGGTAGTGCAGCCACGAGGCGGCCAGTACTGTGAGGGTCGATTTGCCGACGCCCCCTTTCTGGGAGGCGAAAGCGATGCATAACGGGTTCTGTTCCATACGAGAATAATTAAGCAATTAATATTTAACTTGTTTCGATACGCGGATACGTACTTGCGTATTCACGTATCTTCGGCGATTCATACGCTTTTGCGGATTCACATACTTTTGTCGGCAGATACGGATATAAGCTGTCACATACGAACTTCGGCATCTATGCAGACATCTATATCCGTATCCGCATAGCCGCGTAATGACGGAGGTACGGGAGTAAGAGACTACGCGGGCAGGTAGATTCGTAAGTACTGATCCGCGCACAAAGAAAATGAGAAAACGCCCCCGTTCGGCGGCTCCGAAAACGGGTGGCGCCCAAAGGCGCGTATCGGCGTCCGTTGGCAGGTATATATCCGATACAACATAAGATAAAACGCTCTACCTTTGTCTCCGAAAAGAGTAATCCCGCCGCGACGCCGAAGGCGCGCACCTTCATCCGGCCCTTGGCCGGATTTCTATATGCGCCCGCATATAGCAAGGGGTACCTTCAGCCGCTCGGAATATTCCGAGCCGCCGAAAGTGCTGCCGCAACCTGCGGCGCGGCGGACGGTTACTCCCGAGTCGTAACCTCAAAACACGGATGCCCTATGGATGCTGCCGATAAACCGACCTCCGCCGCGGGCCGCAAAGCCCTCAACGACCCGCGCATACACCGCTATTACGTTCGCCTGACAAGCGAGCAAAACGAGCGTTTCCTGCGCATGTACGAACAGTCCGGGATGAAGAATAAAGCCGATTTCATCTGCCACCGCATCTTCGGATGACCTTTTACGGTCGTTGTCCGAGACAAGAACACCTACGATTTCTATGTCCGGCTGACGGGATTTTACGCCCAGTTCCGGGCTGTCGGGGTGAACTACAACCAGTGCGTCAAAGCCATGCACATGACCTTCGGCGATAAGAAAGCGTTGGCCTATCTCTACCGTCTGACGCTCGAAACGCAGCGGTTGGAACAACTCGTGAAGGCGGTCGTCGAACTTACGAAGGAGTTGCTGCAATGGTGCCGAAAGTAAACTCCGGGGCCAACGTCTACGGCGTACTCCAGTATAACCGCATTAAGGTCGAAGCCGGCGAAGGCCGGATATTATACATGCAGGGAATACCCGAACGCAGCGACGGCAGGTTCAGTATCGAGGAGTGTGCGGAAGCTTTCGGGTACTACACGGCGCTCAATCCCCGTGTCCGAAAACCGGTCGTGCATTTCTCGCTCAACCCCTCGCCCGAAGACCGGCTTTCGGAAGCGCAGCTCACGCGACTTGCCGCCGAGTTCATGGAACGCATGGGATACGGTCGCCAGCCCTACGTCGTCTTTCTGCACGAAGACATCGCACGGCGACACATGCACGTCGTCTCGGTGAGGGTGGACGAGCAGGGCCGGAAGATCGACCACAACAACGAACTGCGGCGCGCCATGGCGGTTTGCAGGGAGTTGGAACACGAGTACGGCCTGCATGTGCCCGAAGACGGCGGCGTGCAAACAGAACCGGAAGAATTGCACCGGGTCGATTACCTTCGGAGCGATCTGAAGCATCAGCTGCGCAACGTCGTGATGACGCTCAAACAGCAGTACGGATTCCAGTCCCTCGCGGAGTTCAATACGCTGCTCGAACGCTATGGCCTCGCAGCCGAAGAGGTCCGAGGAGACGTACGAGGTCGACCGTATCGGGGGCTCGTTTACCACGTGCTCGATGACGACGGGCAGCGCACGGGAGCCGCGGTCAAAGCGTCCCGGCTGGGCGATTTCTTCGGATGGAAGGCGCTGGAAGAAAAATTCGACGCCTCGAAACAACGGCTTCGGCAACATCCCGAAACGCTCGACCGTACACGCCGCGAAATCGACCGTGCCCGGAGCGGAAGCCGCAACCGCAAGGAGTTCACAGCCGAACTTCGGAAAAACGGTATCGACGCAGTTTTCCGGGAGAACGATGCCGGGCGGATTTACGGAGTCACTTTCATCGACCGCACGACACATCAGGTGTTCAACGGCTCCCGGCTCGGAAAGGAGTATGCGGCCGACGCTTTCGAGGCGTGGTTCAACGGTCGGGAGCAAGAGTCGTCCACACCCATACAGGAAGAGTTACGGCCGTTGGCACCCCTCGAACCGCCCCAGCCGGGACTATCTTCGGTCGAAGAGTTCGAGGAGTACATCGAGACCCACTACGTTTCGATGCCCGACGTAATAGGCGAACTCATGGAATATAAGCCCGAAAAGGAGTGGGAAACAGCTCCCGAATACCGGCTCTTCCCCCGCAGGAAGAAGCGGCGGCGGAAAATCCGGAAAAGAATTTAACAATCTCGATACGTTACGATCATGCAAGAAGAAGACGATCTGCGCGGCTTGGCCAAAGTCGCGGATTTCATGCGGGCGATCAGCTTTCTGTTTCTCGCCATTCACATCTACTGGTTCTGTTACGAGTGGTTTGCGCAGACAGGATGAACGATTTCCGTCGCAGACCGCATCCTGCAAAATTTCCAGCGGACGGCTGCCTTGTTCTCATCGACGCTCTGCACCAAACTCTTCTGCACGGTATTTCTCGCATTGTCGTGCATGGGAAACCGTGGTGTGAAGGACGAGAAAATATCGTGGAAACATATCACCGCGGCAGGCGGCATCGGCATACTGCTATTCTATGGCAACGGCTGGCTGCTCGGGATGAATGTCGCTACGACCCTGCGGGCGGCGCTTTATACGGCGACGTTGCTGGTGGGATTCCTCGGAATGCTGGCGGCCGGGCTATGGAGCAGCCGTCTGCTGAAAAACCGTATGACGGATGATCCGTTCAATGCCGAAAACGAGAGTTTCATGCAGGAAACACGCCTGCTGAAAAACGACGATTCGTTCAACTTCCCGACCGAGTTCGTCTTCCGGAGACGCAGGCACAGCGGATGGATCAACGTCGTGAATCCCTTCCGGGCGAGTATCGTTTTAGGAACGCCCGGCTCGGGAAAATCCTATGCCCTCATCAACAACTACATCAAGCAGGCCATCGAAAAGGGATATGCGCTCTACGTCTACGACTTCAAGTTCGACGACCTGTCGGTTATCGCTTACAACCATTTGCGCAAGAACCTCAAGGCTTACGGAGCGACGCCGCCGAGATTCTATGTCATAAATTTCGACGACCCGCGCCGTTCGCACCGATGCAATCCGCTCGCGCCGAATCTCATGTCCGACATCACCGACGCATACGAGGCCAGCTATGTCATCATGCTCAATCTCAACCGTTCGTGGATACAGAAGCAGGGAGATTTCTTCGTCGAATCGCCGATCGTGCTGCTCGCGGCGATCATCTGGTTCCTGAAGATTTACGACGGCGGAAAATACTGTACCTTTCCCCATGCCATCGAGCTGCTGAACAAACCCTACGAAGATCTGTTCACCGTATTGATGGCTCACGAGGAGTTGGAGAACTATCTTTCGCCCTTCGTGGATGCATGGAAAGGTGGAGCCGCAGAGCAGCTGATGGGGCAGATCGCCTCTGCGAAGATTCCCCTCTCGCGTATGATCTCACCGCAGCTCTACTGGGTCATGTCGGGAGACGACTTTACACTCGACATCAACAACCCCGAGGAACCGAAGATTCTTTGCGTGGGAAACAATCCCGACAGGCAGAACATATACGGCGCGGCGCTCGGATTGTATAATTCGCGCATCGTCAAACTGATAAACCGCAAGAAGCAGCTCAAAAGTTGCGTGGTGATCGACGAGCTGCCGACGATCTATTTCCGGGGGCTGGATAACCTGATCGCCACGGCGCGTTCCAACAAGGTCGCCGTATGTCTGGGTTTTCAGGATTTCAGCCAGCTAAAGCGCGACTACGGAGACAAGGAAGCCGCCGTGATTCAGAATACCGTAGGCAATATCTTCAGCGGACAGGTCGTAGGAGAAACGGCCCGGACGCTCTCCGAACGATTCGGAAAGATCGTGCAGAAACGACAATCCGTAAGCATCAACCGCAGCGATACCTCGACGTCGATAAACACCCAGCTCGACAGTCTTATTCCTGCGTCGAAAATCTCGACGCTCTCGCAGAGCGTGTTCGTCGGAGCTGTGAGCGACAACTTCGGAGAGGAGATCGAGCAGAAGATTTTCCATGCCCGGATCGTCGTGGACAACGAGGCCGTGAAAAAAGAAATGGCGGAGTACAAGCCCATACCCGAAATATCGTCGTTCCTCGACGCCAGCGGGCGAGACATCATGCAGGAAAAGATCAAGGAGAATTACCGCCGCATCAAGCAGGATGCGCTCGACATCATCGAAACTGAAATGAAGAGGATAGAGAAGGATGAAAAATTGGCGGAAACGTTATTAGGGAAAACCGAATAGATGGAGTTTGGGAAAAATTGCATTAAAAGAGTACGTTTTTCCGGGAAAAATCGGGGATAGTATTTCGCTAATATATCCCGATGCCGACTTCATCTGCGATTAATTGCGAATTTATTTTCCAATCGTAAATTTACAAAGAAAAAGAAATACGATGTTTGGATGAGCCGTCCTGCTTTCGAAGGATATAAAAAATAACTTATTTTAATAAATCAGTTGATAAATATATCAATCTGACAAACAGACTTTTAAGAAGATTTTACAGGGGTTTTAGTAACGATTTGGAGAATGTGCGAAATTCGCTACTTTGCGTAATCATCTTGTCAAATAACCCTTGTCAAAAACAAAGGTAGGAATTTTCTTTGAACTTGCAAAAATATTCGATTTAAGTGCTAAATACAAAACGAAGGCACGAGGTTATGAGCCTCGTACCTTCTTCCCTTTTATTTCTTGTTACCGTGTTAGATGGCTTTGATGACGAATGGGCAATAAGATTAAAATGGTTTTCTGCAAATTACGAAAAATAATTGATATATAGCCTATTTTCCGGTAATAAAAATGTAGCGACGGTGTTTCACAACTCTGTCGCTACCGCTACAACTAAAACAAGTTTTTAACCTTAATTTTTATCTTCATTACAAATGAATACAAAATAGTTGATATTTGCAAATCATCTGTCCGTTTCCGGTACGAGCCATTCGGGGGCATGAAAAAATGGTATGCCGCATGATAGTGGTCGGAAATGCGCCGGAGCCCGATTCGGATGTGTCGGATGGAAAAAAGGACTCCGTCGTTATACGACGGAGTCCCGGTTTATGAGTGAAACGGATCGGCGGGGTTAGAAATTGCCTTTGTCCTTGCGGTCCCACCACAGACGGGTGCCACCGGTGTCGCCGTCGCCTTTCACTTCGGAAGATTCAGCCTTCAGCAGCTGGATGGCATTGTTCACCTCGACGGTGTTGGAGCTCAGTTCCGTTTCGTTGTACAGCAGGCGGCGCGGGCCGAGCTGCGTGTCGATGATCGAGGGGGCCAGATTTTGCTTCGGACGGAAGAGTTTGGGGTAGCCCGTGCGGCGGTAATCGGCCCACGCTTCGGTCGAGAGCGGGAAGTTGGCGATCCATTTCTGGGTGATGATGCGTTCGAGCTTTTCTTCATTCGAAGCGCCTTCGTCCCACTTCACCGTGATACTGGTGGTCGGATCGGAGTTGTATTCCGGCTTCCACGGATCCGTATAACCCTCAGGTGAGGAGGTATCGTCGTTGATGTAGCTGCTGATAGCCGCATCGTCGATAGCCGCCCAGTCGGGGGCCGTCAGTTTCTTCTCGGTCCATGCTGCCGCGGCGTCGGACTGTCGGTAGCTCTTCTGGTTGCGGATGGAAACCTCGATACCCTTTTCATAGAGTTCCTTTACGCTCTGCTGCCCGGCGTCGGTCCAGCGAAGTTTGGCTTCGGCGCGCAGGAACCAGCCTTCGGCGGCGAACATGATGGGCTGCGGCGTCGCATATCCGCCGGCCAGAAACGAGTAGTAGACGCGCTGGTTGTCGTTGCCGCCGTTCTTATTGCCCAATTCGCAGCCTACGGGAACTCCGATGTATTGCGCTCCCTTGCGGATCAGGATGTCGCTTTCGTTGTATATGTCCTCGTTGTTCTGGTCTTTCTCGCCTGTCGGTTCGGCGGTCTTCTTGACCAGATGGCGGACGTTGGTGGTGAAATAGAGCGGGCGGCGCGGGTCGTTGTAGCCGTTCATGAACGCTACGATCGACGAACCGATGCCCGAATCCAGCCAGTCCATCATGCGGCGCAGTTCGTTCGAGTAGGACTTGTTGATAAGGATGTCCTTGTCTTCGAGGACTCCGGCCTGAATGGCTTCCTTGGCGTATTTTTCAGCATCGACGGGGTTTACCTTGACGATGCGCAGCGCCATGCGCAGCTTGAGCTGGTTGGCGATCTTCTTCCAGAGCGTGCGGTCGCCGTTGCACCAGCAGTCGAACGATGCGAGACCTGCGGTCTCCGTATCCAGTCCTTCGAGCGCTTTGTCCAGCTGTGCGAATATCGCCTTGTAGATATCTTCCTGTTTGTCGTAGGCGTAGCTGCTGGGGCGTTCGGCCAGTTCGTCCGCTGCGAGGACCGACGAATAGGGAACCGGGCCGTAGGTGTCGGTATACTGGAGCAGGTTATACGCTTCGACGATGCGGGCTACGGCTGCGAAGTCATGCTGTCCGGCGGCGTCGCACTGTTTGATCAGCCGGCGGGTGTTGTTGAATATTTTCTGCATGAAGTTCTCGTGCATGCCGCCGCAGAACCCGCGGGCGAGGTCGTAACGCGCCATCGTCCAGTTGCTGTGCGGCACCTCGAAATAACCGCCGTAGTTGTCGATCGACAACGAGGTCCAGTACTGGAACAGGTTCTGGTGGGTGGGGTAACTGAACGAGAGGGGAGTGGAGAACTGCGCTTCGAACGGCAGTTCTTCGGGGTCGATCTCGTAGGGATTGGTGTTCAGCTCTTCGAAATCTCCCGTACAACTTCCCAACAGTGCGAGGGGAAGCGCCATTGCGGTAACGTTTCTAAGAATATTCTTGAGTTTCATAATGTGTAAACGCTTTTGATTAGAAATTCAGTTTCACGTTCAGACCGAAGCTGCGCGTGGTCGGCAGGTTGAAGACATCGAAGCCTTGCAGGCCGTTGCCCGTACCCATCGACACGTCGGGATCCATCGGGGCGTCTTTGTAGAAGAAGAAAAGGTTGCGGGCGATGAACGCAAGGGTCAGGTTCTTCGACTGGCCGAACAGGTTACGGAAAGTGTAGCCCAGCGAAATCTCGCGCATACGGACGTTGGTCGCGTCGTATACGTAATCCTCGACGTTGTAGACCGAGTTGAAGCTTGTCGCGCCCACCACGTCGTAGTAAGCCTTGACGTTCGAGAATTTGATGCCCTCGCGCATCACGTAGCCGCGGTCGCGCGCCCGGCCCGTGCGTTCCGATACGCCGTATCCGTCGAGTGTGGCCTCGGTCATCGAAACGACCTTGCCGCCGATGCGGAAGTCGATGAGCATGCTCAGTGTCAGGTCCTTGTAGCGGAACGTGTTGTTCCAGCCCATGTTCCACTTCGAGTTCATGTTGCCCATGTATTTCAGGTCGGAATTCTGCTCGCCGCCGTTTACGGGGATCTGGTAGTCGGCGCCTTCGGGGGTTTCCGTCACCAGTTTGCCGCTCTCGTCGCGTTTGAGCGTGCGGACGTAGAGGTCGCCATACTGGCCGCCTTCATAGAGGATCACTTTGGCGCCGCCCAAGTTGGAGACCGTTACGCCGTCTTGGATACCGTCGAAAAGCTCGATGATCTTGTTGTCGTTGTACGAGAGATTCAGATCGGTGGACCATGTGAATTCGTTGCCGAAGTCTTGGAACCAGCCGGCCGTCAGTTCGAAGCCTTGGTTCTGGACGTTGCCCGCATTGACGAACTGCGATTTGTAACCGCTCTCCCACGGCAGCGTCACCTCGAAGTACTGGTTCTTGGTGTTGGTCTTGTAATAGGTGGCGTTTACGTGCAGACGGTGCTGGAAGAACTCTCCGTCGAAACCGACCTCGAACGAGTGGGTCTTTTCGGGTTTCAGCGTGCGGAACGGCACCGATTCGGGCGGGTTGATGGCGCCTTGGTCGCCGTAGGTATAGCGCGGATTGGTCTTGTAGACGGGGACGTCGTTGCCGACGATGGAGTACGAACCGCGGAATTTGAACAGGTCGATATTCCGGCCCATGTCCACGAAACGGTTGAGCAGAAGGCTGGCGCCCACCGAAGGATAGAAGAACGAGTAGCCGTCGGTGTAAGCGAGGGCCGACGACCAGTCGTTACGGGCCGTCACGTCGAGGAAGAGCGCCTCTTTGAAGCCGAACGTGACAGCTCCGAAGACCGAGTTGAGCCGTTTGCGCTCCAGTCCCATGGTCGTGCCGTTCATGTAGAAATTCGACGGGTTGAAGATGTTGGGATAGTAGGCGCCGCCGTTGCCCGGAGCGACGAACTTGCTCTGCTCGTAGAGCAGGCTCACGTTGTTCGAACGTGTCTGCATCATGCTGGTGCCGAGGGTGGCGTTGAGCGAGAAATCGTCCCACGTATGGTTGTACTGGGCGAGCAGGTCCGCATAGAGCTGTTCGCTGAAGTAGCGGTTGTCGTCCATTTTGCCGTAGGTGTATTTATTGCCGTAGGACGACGCGTAGTGGTTGCGTACGTAGTGTTCGTCGGCGCGCTCGTAGCGCATGCGGCCCGTGAGCGAAAGTCCGTCGATGATCTGGTATTTGATCGATCCGCCGAATTCGTAGCGGTTGCGTTCGACGACGGGGCGTTCGCGGTTGAGCAGCCAGTAGGGGTTGCTGTTGGTCTCGTCGGTGGTAGTCACCCAGTTCTGGACGTTGGCGTTGAGCTCGCCGTTGTAGGTCTCGAAGTTGCTTTTGTAGCCGTTCCAGTCGCCGCCGCGCGGGAAAGTGTAGGTGCCGACGAGCGGGTTGAAGACGAAACCGCCGGCCGGCTGGTTCGAGATGTGCTGGTTCACGTATTTGGCGTTGAAATCGACCTTGATGTGGTCGTTGAAAAGGTCGAAACCGACTTTGGCGTTGAGCGTGTGTTGCGAGTAGTCGTTTTCAGGGGTGATGCCGCCGGATGTTACGTTGCCGTAGGAGAAGTAGGCTCGCAGGTCTTCGGCGCCGCCGTTGATCGAGATCGAGTTGTTGGTCGTCCAGCCCGTACGGAAGAACTTCTCGGCGTAATCGGGAGCCTTCGACGCGAGTTTGTCGCCCCAACTGTATTGGCCGTTCGCCCCGTATGTGTTCTGGAATTCGGGCAGCGAGAGCGGGGTGTCAATGGTCGTGTTGCTCGATACGTTCACCGCCAGACGCCCTGCCATGGCCGATTTGGTCGTGATCATGATGGCGCCGTTGGCGGCTACCGCACCGTAGGGGGCGGCGGCCGACGCGCCTTTCAGCAGGGAGATCGAGGCGATGTCGTCGGGGTTGATCGTAGACATGGCGTCGCCGCCGTCGCGCTGGGCGCCCCAGTTGCTGTCGACCTGATCGGACGTGATGTTCATCATCAGGGGGACGCCGTCGACGACGACCAGCGGCTGGTTCGAGCCGTTGATCGACTTGTTACCGCGGAAGAGTATTTTCGACGATCCGCCCGCGCCCGTCGAGTTCGGGGTAATCTGCAGACCGGCGGCCTTGCCCTGCAGCGCGTTGATCATATTGACCGACTTGATGTCGGCCACGTCATCGCCGCCGACCGTTTCGGCAGCATAGGAGAGTGTTTTCGACTGACGTTCGATACCCATGGCAGTCACTACGACTGCGTTCAGCTGGTTGGCGGTCGTCGTCATCAGGATGTCCAGTGTCGTCTGACCTGTGTAGGTCACCTCGTAGGGGTCGTATCCTACGTAGGTTACTTGCAGTACGTCGCCGGGCTGCAACCCTTCCAGACGGAATTTGCCGTCCATGTCGGTTGTCGTTCCGCGCGTCGTGTTCTTCACAATCACCGTTGCTCCGAGAAGCGGCCCGGAGTCGTCTTTGATCAGGCCTTCAAGGGTGCTGCCCCCCCCCTCCTGCGCGTAGGAACGCAGAGCGGTAGCCGGCGCAATGAGGCAAAAGGACGTCATCAGAGCAAAGCAGATGAAAAGTGCTCGGTTGGTTAATTTCCTCATAAATAAGTGGGTTTTAGTTGAACAAGAGTAAAGATTCCGGAGTGACGCCGTATCTTTGGTTTGATAGAAAAAGCAGTGTTATAGCGGCATATTTTAATGTTAAAAAGTAGTGTTATGAAATCAAAGATAAATATATTTTAATTAAATATCAAATTATATATTAAAAAATAATACGTGAAGTTCAGTATGTCCATAATGATATTTCGATTGTTTATTTCATTATAAATATATTGAATTTCAGCAAAATACACAAATGTCTTTGTATAAATTTTACGCATGATTTATTCGTGTTATGTTAAAAATATTAACGGACGTTATACGGATAATCATATTTGCAAATTATTCTCGTTGTTATATTGAAAACCATCTCCGCTAATTGGTGAGGAGTACTCTGCGTTTTCCGATGGTTTACGCCTAACTTTTTACGCTTCGTGTCGGCACGAATTTCTTTCGACTGATCCTCGTCCTCGGTTTTTTGGCTATGGGCTGGATTTCGGCAGACACTTCGGCTTTAGGCTTCCGCCCCCGCCTTTTTGGAGGCACTACCTGCAGGCAGTCTATGGCTTTCAGCCGCTCGTATTCCTCGCGCAACTCGTCGATGATCCGTCGGTTGTTGCTTGCAATACAATCGCGCAGGAGTTTTACATCTTCGCGGCTGAATCCGTAATGTTTAATCGTTTCGCGCGTCAGTTCGAAGGGCGCGTTTTCCAGAACCGCCCGACGGCACAGGTAAGCCAACAAATGCGGATATTCCGTTACGAAAATTTCTACCGTCAGCTCCTTGCGGCTCGTAGCGCAGAAACGCTCCTCCCCGTTGAAAGGGTTCTCCATCAATTCCCATTCGGGAAACTTCGTGGCCCATTGCTCGCGAAAAAAATAGGCATTGAAATTAACCCGGAAAGAATCGATGCGGCTGTCGAAGTTTTCGTAATTGTCGTTAAACTCCGCAACTGAAAATGTCTTTTCGTCGGGATGGCTTTCTTCATCGTCCAGCGTAATCCAAAATACCGATTTCGGAGCACCGCACAAGATTGCATAGACAAAATGCGCCTTCTTTTTCAGATCATCGAAAAATTGCCGGATGTCGCTTTTGCGGATGTCGCAATCCAAACAGTCTTGAAGCAGATTCCCCAGCGTATAGGATTTTTGTGGCATGGTTCAGTAGTTATGGGTTTATAGAACAATTCTTAAACGTACGCAAAGGTTATAGGCACTTCGAGAATACAAAATAAAGGGACGACCGAATTGTAATTGCAATAAAATAACGATTGTCTGTTAACTAATCGTGGTTGGTCATCCCTTTTTCTATTAAAAAGACAATGCCAAATACGTTAGGCGATGGTTGTGTGACAGTGATGATGTAAGTCCGTATCGAGTTTCGGCATTGCATTTAACAAATATCTTAAATTATTGTGAGAATACAAAATATATCGTAAAAAAACAGGTGCGGAAACAGTAAAGTCAGTAGTGGGAAAATATGAAGCTAAGATTCGAGTATCCCGCACCCGTTATCGTAAAATTGAAGTATCGAAAAAGAGGGGCGGTAACGGACTGGTACGCCTCACACCACGATAAACGAAAAAGAGCATCCTTCGGCTTATCGTTTCCGTCCGCCCCTCGGCTTCCGAAACGCGAGCCTATGGAGGCAGGAGATTTCGGAAGCATTGTTACAGAAGAAGCAGGAACCGCAACGGACTTACTTGACATGATAGCTACATCACTTCCCTTGTCACTCTCTTTTTTAGCGGTTCCTGCATGATGAAAAACGGGTGCGGGACTGTCGATGAAAAAAATAGTGACGCAACTTCGACATGAAGAATTCCAATGTCCCGCACCCAGTTCGGAGAACGGCCCGCCGTTACCAGATTTAGGTGCCTTTAAAGCGGGATTATTATCGACGGCGAGCGTTCTCGTTACAGCGAATGACGGCGCCCCACCCCGCACCGACCGAGGGTCGGCGGAACGTGATTCTTTCCGATTGGGAGTATATGGCCGTAACATCGTATTATTAAGGGTTCGTTATTAAAATCCTCGTTCCGGCCTAAACACATAAAAAAGCACGGAACGCAGGTACAGCCCCAACGGTCGGCCTTGCGAGCCTTGGATTGGTAACTGCCCTTACGCCCGTGCCCGCCCACGGCACAAAGCCGCAGGCATGACAAGGGTTTCAGACAAATTTTACACCAATCCTAAAACCTATTATATCGCTATAATAGTCGCAAGTTTACCGCTGGTATAAAGGTTGTCCTAACCTTATGAATATGTTACGGCTATGGCGCCGTTTTCATCCGCAAAGGTAACATATCTTTTTCAATTTTAGTTATGCGACCCGACTGATGCCATAAAAGAATGACGAAACGTGAACCCGGCTCTGAAGAACCCCGCTGTCCTTTACAAGAAAGGTATGCGGCTTGCGTTACTTACGCTGCGTAGGTCGTAGGAAACCCGTCTGACTTCGTAACACAAGAGGCCCACGCCCGTCAGGTGTAGTTGCCTTAAATGTACTGCCCCGTCAAGGCGTGGTACGACCCGACAAGGACTCTCTTGTTGCCGCAGACTGTAAATTTCCTACGTTTACGCAAACAGCAACGCGATTCACGCCTTTACAGCGGATCGCTTGTCCCAAAGGTAGCACAAAAAATTCGAATCCGCAATATGTTGCGGGCACTTTTTGTGCCGTAGGGTTTATGCCGCCCGAATAGCCCATGTTCTGGCTTTAACGGAATACGCCGTCCTAAAACAACAACGGGACGGCCTTTTGGTTCCGTCCCGCTCGTGGTTACATCTTCATCCCGCGCCTTTGCTCCGTTTGTTCGATGTCAATTCCTATCCGCTCGTAAAACTCCTTTCGTTGCTGTCTGAACCACTCGTCGCAGTCCTTTCCGTTTATGGTGAACTGGAACCCGCTCGGCCCGTCCTTGTCGGGTTTGAATTGGAGAATGACATCGTTCGCCCGAAACGTATGATTATACCTTATCGAATGCAGCTCGCCCGTATATCTGTAAGGTTGCATCGTAAACAACGCTTTGGTCCGCTCCTTGTCCAACCCGACATCCTTGCAGTAATTTTCCCATTTCAACAGCCCCTTTACATAGGGACACAACTCATCGACACGCATCAAGGCTTTTATGACTTGTTGTGCTTCCTGTTTAAGGTTGGCCACCTCTTTATCGTGTCCGGCCTGCATGGTCTTGATCTCTTGTTGCAGTTGCCCGATGCACTTATCCTTGTCGGCAATTACCCCTTGCAAATCTGCAATCTGTTTTTCATACCTCGCGGGCTTGGGGTCGTGGAATAACGCTCCGATCCTTTCTACGGCTTTCGTCGTGGCATCCACGGCCACGCCTTTGAGTTTGTCGGTCTTGATCTCCCGCCGCGTCTGTGCCAACTCCGTTTCGGCTTTCTCCAATTCTTCTTTCTTCTTCCTCCGCTGTTCGTCGATAATGTTGCAGTCTGTCTGCGCGGCTCGTTGCTGTGCTTGGAGTGCGGCAATATCTACCGTGAGCGTCTTTTGCTGTTCTTTCAGATTCTCGATCTGTTCGGCCATTTCATTTTTCCGGACGAACACCTCGCGGTAATACTGCTGCGTGGAAATATGTTTTGCTTCCGATCCCTCGACGCCGCGTTGCAGTCCGTATTTGGCCATCGCTTCGGCATAGGTGGTCTGGTAGGCTTTGAGTTTGTCCCGTGCCATCACATCGTCGGCACATAGACGCGGGCGGTCTTTCTTAGTGCGATAGGTTCTCTTTCCGCTTTGGGCGTTCTTCTCCCGCTCCAGCTTGGCCTTTCTGCGTTCGCCCCGTGTGATCGGCACGACGGTCGCGTGTATATGTGGTGTTTTCTCGTCCAGATGCAGGACTGCCGACACAACGTTTTCCTTTCCGAAGGTCTTTTGCAGCCAGCCGCAGGAATCCTTGGCCCAAGCATCCAACTGTCCGGCCTGCCGGATACGCTTCATATCTTCGGGGCTTCCGGAGAGCATGACACGCAACGCCCTTACTTGGTTCTTTCCGATCTTGCGTTCCAGTCCTGCATTGTCCAGCCGGTGCTGGATCGCTTCGGTACGGTTGGTAACTCCTTTGGGGAACTCTACTAATTCTTCGTTCAGGTAGGTAAGTGTCGTTATGACGTTGGCGGGTGTTATTCTCCGCTCGACGTGTCCCGACATGGCGGCGTCCGTTCCGGCTGCCTTCTCGATATGCAATACGACATAGCCCATAGCGGTATAGTTTCAGGTGGTTTGGATAATCTGTTCTCGGCGGCATCGGAGCGAAGCGGATAAGGATTCGGAGTTGTCCCGGCCGTCCGGCTTGCGGAGTTGCCGCCGCAAGGGGTGTCCAGAGGGGCGCCGCCCCTTTGGCCTAATGGGGCATTTTCAGCGTTGCGGAGCAATGCGGAAAGAAAATGCCCTAATAGGCTATGCCTTTTGTAAAAAGGCGCGGGCGCGAAGCGGCCGATGGGTGGGCGACGGTGCCGCCGTCATGTCCGTCAGCAGGGGAAGCCGATGAAAGCGAACCGACGGCCCGGAAGCCCGTGCCCCTGTGCGCCCGGAGGGATCCTCCGTAAATCCCGAAGGGCGCACAAGGGCGGAAGGGCTGTTACTCCGCCAGACGGTATTTGTCGCCGAGGCGTTCGGTGAGCGCCGACATGTCGCGGCTTATCTTTTCATTGGTGATCTTCGCGTAGATTTGGGTGGTCTTGATGTTCGTATGCCCCAACAGGCAGCTGACGGTTTCGATAGGCATACCCTGCGAGAGCGTGATGGTTGTGGCGAAGGTATGCCGCGCCATGTGGAAGGTCAGTTTGTTTTTAATGCCGCATTGCTTGCCGATCTCGCGCAGGATGTCGTTGCAATGGCAGTTGCACGGCATATAAAAGACATGGTTGTCGAGCCGCTGATCCGCGTATTTCTCGATGATGCGTTTGGGAATATCCAGCAGGCGGATACGGCTTTCGGTATTGGTTTTCTTACGTCGCGTGATGATCCACAGGTTACCGTCGAACATAGTTTGAAGGTTGTCCGTGGTCAGCCCTTTCACGTCGGCATAAGCCAGCCCCGTGAAGATGGAGAAGACGAACAGATCGCGGATGCGGGCATGCGCCTTGTTGGCCGTTTTATAGTTCATCACGGCCTTGATCTCCTCTTGCGAGAGATAACCCCTGTCCACGCTTTCGGGAGAGTTGATATAGCCCGAAAACGGGTTGAACGGCAGGCGCCCGTCGTTGCGGGCAATGGCGACGATATGTTTCAAGACGATCATGTAGCCCCACACGGTATTTGTGCGGCATTTCTTCTCCGTGCGCAGGAAATACTCGAAATCGTTGATAAAGGTAAGGTTCAGTTCTTTCAGCGGGATGTCCTCCCGGTGGTAGGTATGGGCGAGGAACTCCCGCACGCGCTTACACACGCAGCAGTACTTTTTCCATGTGGCGACCTCACGGTTGAAACCCACCTTTTTCCGGTATTCGACATTGTGCTGTTCGAAGAGTTTCAACAGCGTTTCCTGCTTTACTCCGATACCGAGGTAGGCATCCCGCAGTTTGGCGGCCGTGACATAGCCGTCCGACTGCATCAACTCCTGATAGCGGCGGTTCACCTCGACGCGGATTTTATCGACGGCAAGATTGATTTGCATGGCCTCGACGCTCTTGCCCGTCGCCCGGCCGTTCTTGACATCCCATAAACGCGGAGGAACGTCCATTTTGCAACTGAATTGTTTGACCTCGCCATCTACTGTAAGACGGCACATCAAAGGCAGATCGCCGTTGGGGCGGGCGCTGCCTTTCTTCACGTAAAATAAGACCCGAAACGTGCTTCGCATAATAAACCCGATTTTTGGTTACAAAGTTAATACCTGTCGGGCCGTTTGTCAAGATGTAAAATTGTGCAAAACACAGAAAAAGAATGTGTTACGCTTCAATAGCGAAGTAAATTCCGCGTAATGATCTGGTAACGATTCTTTGTCGGCGATAGGCTGTAAAACCGTATCGAACCAATTTCCGCATAACGCAAATTAACGCGCTATTAATTACAAGCCAACACTTTACACCTCTCGTTGCGCTATCCTGCTAATCCGCTGAAAGTTTATTTTACGCTCAAGACTTTCCCTGCCAACCCGTGCCTCTTCCCGCCAGAAGGGGCGCGTTTGGTGTTATGAACTGAAAAAGGCTTTATCTTGCCGGCGGATTTTCACCATTCATTCGATTTATTCATTTAATTATCTGCATTATGGCAAGAGAACAGGAAAAGCTATCGAAGGACGTGCTGGCCGTCCTCGACAAAAAGACGAACGATCTGCGTCTGGTCAGCGAGATGAACGAGCAGACGGGAGAGTTCAACACCGTGAGCACGGCTCCGGGTGACCGGCGTAGAGCCCTTTCATTCGACAGCCGAACGGTTTTAGGAACCTTTTTCGAGAACCTTCGCAACCAATACGGACGCCCGTCCGACCTGGGCTGAAGTTTCTTTCGGATCGGAATCGAAAAACTCGACCGAGCCCTCGACTCCATCATCCAAGTCCGCGAAGGCAAAGATCAGGACGGCTCCCTGGCCAAAGAGGTCTCCGACTACGAACTCAACAACGAGGGGCGTATCGCCAAGTTCGCCGACCGCTATAAGTTCGAGGAACGGGAACTTCCGTGGGATCAGATTCAGGCGTTGGGCCTGAACAAAGAAATCCTGCTGGAGAATCAAAGCATGGGTGACATCCTCAAGGGACGTATCCCCAACAAACTGGTACCGCTAAAACACAAGGTGGACGGCCGCTGGGTCGATTTGGGCCTCGGCACGATTTCGCCGATCCGCGACGATGCGGGCAATGTCCAACTCCGTATCTTCACACGTCTGGACGAGCCGCAGTACAAAATATCGCCGTATAAGGAGCTTTTCACAGACAAGGAGATCGAGCGTCTTGAAACCGACGGGCATCTGGGTTCCACCAAGAAAATGAAAGATTTTACCTCGGGCCGCGAGTGCGAGTGTTATGTCAGCGTCCATGAGGCGACGAACCGCCTGACGACGCTTCCGGTCGATGCGCTGACGCTCCCCACCCGAATTTACGGCAAAGAGATCGGCGACGACATCGAGGCGCTGCGCTCCGGCAAGGAGATCCTCGTCGAAGACATCCACCTCAAGGACGGCCGGGTCATCTCGGGCCATGCCCGCGTGGACGCCAACCGCGGAGACGTGGTGTTCCGCAACGACAATAATCCGCATCTGCGCATCCACGATACGGTTTTCGGAGTCAAGGTAAGTACAGACATCCAGGCGAAGCTGGCCAACCACGAGGTCGTCTTCATCCCCGGCATGAAAGTCGGCGGCAAGACGATCAGCACCGACCTTCGTTACAGCGACACGGGCCGGCCCCTGTTCGGCAACAACGCCCGCAATTACCGTTCGCGTCTGGGCGAGGAGAACCCGCGTCCGCGCCAGCGCGTCCGCCGGCGTCTTCCGTCGCTTCCCGGCGCACAACCCAAAGGCATGAAAATCGGTTAGCCATTATGAAACGACACGTAGAAGAGAAAGAGTTGCCGTACTTCGCGGCAACTCTTACCGCTTATTTGCGCGAAAGCCATCCCGAACTGCTTCCCGACAAACACTTCATCGCCGAGCGGAGCGACCATGCGGCGCAGACCTATGAACGTGCCGTTCGCAACGGCAACAGCGTCTACGAGGCTCTGGAACTCTCGAACGCCGTTCTGTACCAAGACCTGCGTTTTTCGAAATACGATGCGATCTTCGAGGTCGTATCGGAATGGTTCCCGGAGGTCGCAGCCCGGCAGCGCACCGCTTTCTGCCTGAAACTGCTTCCCGTCTGCGAAGAGGCATTCGAGATGTACGACCTGACCGACGACTTCGAGAGCAGCCCGTCCTATAAAAATCTTCTATTGGAACTTACCGGACTCATCCAAACTCACATCGAACTGCATGGCATACAATAAAAGGAAACATCTGGAGGCGAACATCGCCGCCCTGCGTATCGCTTTCGCTCCATCGACGGTACTTACCCCGCAGCAGCGAGATGCCCTGGCTGCGTACAGCGGCTTCGGAGCGTTGAAATGCGTCTTGCAGCCGGCCGCTGCGGACGACGACCTCGCGCAGTGAAAGACCGACCGGGAACTCTTTCCACAGGTGAGGGAACTGCACGAACTGCTGCGCCATTATGCCGGCAGCGAACAGCGGTATAAAGACTTCGTGCAGAGCATGCGCAATTCTACGCTGACGGCATTCTACACACCGCCGGCCATCGTGCGTGCACTCGCCGAGGCGCTCCGGGATGCCGGCGTCGTTCCCCGGCGGTTGCTCGACCCCAGCGCCGGGGCCGGGATTTTCCCTTCGTCGTTCCGGGAGACCGCCGACGGCGAAGTCGAAATCCTCTCTTTCGAGAAAGACCTGCTGACCGGACAAGTGCTCTCTGCACTGGCCCGGGAACGAGAGCAGGTCGTCATCGACGGTTTCCAAACCATCGAATCGGCCTATGACAGTTATTTCGACGTGGTAACGTCCAATATTCCCTTCGGTGATACCCGGATTTTCGACGCATCCTTTCGGAAGAGCGACGACCCGGTTCGACGGCAAGCGCTCAAGGCCGTTCACAACTATTTCTTCATCAAGGGTCTGGATACGCTCCGCGAAGGCGGCATTCTGGCGTTCGTCACCTCGGCGGGCGTCATGGACGCTCCCGGCAACGAACCCGTCCGCCGCTATCTGATGGAGCATGCGCGGCTGCTCTCGGCCGTGCGGCTGCCGAACAACCTCTTTACGGAGTATGCCGGCACGGAAGTGGCCAGCGATCTTGTCGTCCTACAGAAACAGAGCGAAAAGCGGAAGCTTACCCCCGACGAGCAACGCTTCGTCAGTTCGTCCGAGATCGGCAACGGAATTTACCTGAACGACTACCACCGGGATTTCAAGCACGCGATCCATACGACGTTTTCGCATGAAAAAGGTCTCTATGGACAATCCGCTCTCGTCCTGCACTACGACGGAGGCCCGGAACGGATCGCCGAGCGGCTGCGCGGAATCCTCGCAAATGCTTTCGCAGCCCGTCTCGACACCGAACGATATACGCAATATCTCCGTCCGCTCCATATCCCGCAGGCGCAAACCGTGCCGCCGACCGCCCGGAGGCAAAATCGGGTCGCGGCTCCGCAATCCGTGGCGCCACCGGAGCCGGCATCCGTTGCACCGACTCCGGAAATATCGGCTCCGGCCGCATCGCTTTTCGGCAGCGCTGCCTCCCCTCCTAGCCGTCCCGACCCCCCGCCGTCCGCTGGGATCACGGCGGCGAGCGGGGCGCAATACGGATACGACCGGCATGTCCGATCTCTTCACGCAGGGGAATCTGTTCGCACAACCGGCGGAGGCAGCGGAGGCTACGGATGCCCCGGCAGCAGTCGCTGCGCCGGCTTCGGAGAATAAAGATCCGCGGCCCTTTACCGGCACGATGCTTCCGCACTACAAAGAGCGGTCGTTGGTTCTGTTCGAAGGGCAAGTCGGGCGTCTGGGCGGCCTGACACGACAGGGCTGCACGTTCCATCCCGAAGAGCTGGGAACCTTGTCCCGATACCGGGCCGAACGCTATATCCCGTTGCGGGATACCTACCAGCTGCTCTACCGGCTCGAAATGCAGAACGAGATCGAATACAAGGGCCTGCGGCGCAAACTCAACGGATGTTACGAGAACTTCACGGCTCTGTTGGGCGATCTGAACAAGAAAGAGAATGCCGCTTTCATCCTGAATGATCCCGGCGGGCGGGAGGTGCTGGGGCTCGAACGCTTCGTAGAAGGCCGAAAACAGCTCTCCGACATCCTCCGACGCCCCGTATCATTCGATCCTTACGAGCTCAAGCACGTCGATACGGCGGCCGAAGCGCTGGCCGCCTCGCTCAACAAGTTCGGACGGGTGGAGTTTTCCTATATGGAGTCGCTCGCATCGCGCTCCCGGCAAGAGCTGATCGACGAGCTGGGCGATCTCATTTTCTATAATCCGATGGTCAAGGGGTATGAAATCCGCGAACGGCTCGCGGCAGGGAATGTCGTCGCCAAAGCCGAATGAATCGAAAATTACCTCAAAGAGAACCCCGACGACGATGCCTGCCGCCGCTCGCTCGCGCTGCTTCGTGAGGCCGCACCCAAACGCATCGAGTTCGAGGAGCTGGATTTCAACCTCGGCGAGCGATGGATACCGACCGATATTTACGAAGGCTTCTGCGAGCATTTCTTTCAGGTGCCCGTATCGGTAAGCTATTCGACGAAGATGGATGCCTTCGGCATCGAGAACCACGGGTACAGCCCTCTGATCTCCCAGAAATACGTCGTCAAAGGGGACTTCGAGGTCTACGACGGTATGGATCTGCTGCATCATGCCATGCTCAACACGCTGCCCAACATCAACAAGGACGGCGGCAAGGACGAACACGGCAAGACCATCCGGATTCCCGACTTCGAGGCCCGGCAGAAGGCCGACACGCTCATCACCGAAATCCGGCAGGCGTTCGTCGAATGGCTGCATGCGCAGCCCGACGATTTCAAGGAGCGGCTGACCGATCTCTACAACCGCAAATTCAACTGTTATGTCCGTCCACGCTACGACGGCAGCCACCAGCAGTTTCCGGGGCTCGACCTGCGGGGGCTGGGCATCGAAGACCTGTATCCCAGCCAAAAGGATGCGATCTGGATGATCAAGCAGAACGGCGGCGGCATCTGCGACCACGAGGTCGGTACGGGCAAGACGCTTATCATGTGCGTCGCAGCGTATGAGATGCATCGTTTGGGACTGGCCCGCAAGCCGATGATCATCGGTATCAAAGCCAACATCCACGAAATCGCCCGAACCTTCCGCACGGCCTATCCCAATGCCCGTCTGCTCTATCCCGGCAAGGAGGACTTCACGCCGGAGAACCGCCTGCGGATCTTCAGCGACATCAAGAACAACAACTGGGACTGCATCATCCTTACGCACGAACAGTTCGGCAAGATACCCCAGTCGGCCGAGGTGCAGCGGCAGATTCTCCGGCAGGAGATGGACGACATAGATGAAAATCTGGCGTCCTACGAAAAACAGGGCGGACATGTGGACGGCTGGATTCTGCGCGGTCTGGAGAAGCGCAAAGAGAATCTGGATGCCAAGCTTCACGAGTTGCAGGAGACAATCGACGCGCAAAAGGAAGATACGGTAGATTTTCAGCAGATGGGAATAGACCATCTGTTCGTCGATGAATCGCACAACTTCAAGAATCTGATGTTCAACACCCGCCACAGCCGCGTGTCGGGACTGGGAAATACCGACGGCAGTAAGAAAGCCACGAACCTGCTGTACGCCATCCGCACCATTCAACAACGCACGGGGCGCGATCTCGGAGCGACGTTCCTTTCGGGAACGACCATCGCCAACTCCCTGACGGAGCTGTATCTGCTGTTCAAGTATCTGCGTCCCAAAGAGCTGGAGCGACAGGACATTCCCTGCTTCGATGCGTGGGCCGCGGTATTCGCGCAGAAAACATCGGAGTTCGAGTTTTCGGTGACCAACGAAGTGATCTCCAAAGAGCGTTTCCGCTATTTCATCAAGGTTCCGGAGCTGGCCATGTTCTACAACGAGATTACCGACTACCGCACGGCCGCAGACGTGGGAATAGACCGTCCCGAGCTGGACGAGGAGTTATGCCAGATACCTATGACCGACGATCAGCAGGCGTTTTTGGACAAACTGGTGCTCTTCGCCAAGACGGGCGATCCCGAACATATCGGACGCACCGACCTGAGCGACGGAGAGGTCAAAGCCCTGATGCTATTGGTGACGATGTACTCCAACAAGCTCTCGCTCGACATGCGGCTGATAAGTCCCGCGTATGCGGATTCACCGGGCAACAAGGCCAGCCGCAGTGCCGCCAACATCGCTGAATACTACCGGCGATACGAAGATCAGAAAGGCACGCAGATGGTTTTCTGCGATCTCTCGACCTATAAACCCGGCATCTGGAACGTCTATTCGGAGATCAAACGCAAACTGGTCGAAGACCACGGTATTCCGGCGCAGGAGATCCGCTTCGTACAGGAAGCCGCGAGCGACAAGGTGCGGCAGGCGATGTTCGACGCCATGAACGAAGGGAAAATCCGGGTGCTCTTCGGCTCGACGCAGAAACTCGGAACGGGAGTCAATGCCCAGCAACGGATCGTCTGCATGCACCACCTCGACATTCCGTGGCGGCCGATGGATCTGGAACAGCGCAATGGCCGCGGCGCACGGAAAGGCAACATAGTCGCCAAGGAGTATGCCGGCAATAAGGTCAAAGCCTATGTCTATGCCGTTCTACGCACGCTCGATGCCTACAAATTGAATCTGTTGCACAACAAACAGCAGTTCATCGACCAGCTCAAGCGCAACCGGTTAGGTGCGCGGCGGCTGGACGAGGGGGCCATCAGCGAGGATTCGGGGATGAACTTCGCGGAGTGGATGGCCGTGGTGTCGGGAAATACCGACCTGCTGCAAAAGGCCAAGCTCGAAGGCAGGATCGCGGCGCTGGAGAGCGAGCAGACAATCTTCATGCGCACCCGGCATGAGGCGCAGAGCCAACTGCAGCGCTACACGGCGGAGATCGGACGACGGGATGCGATGCTCGAACGTCTGAAACGCGACTGGGACTATATCAACGAGGTGGCGCCGCCGGACGCCAAAGGCAAGCGGGCCAATCCCCTGCGGATCGACGGCGTGGAATCCGCGGATATTGTCGCCCATGGCAAGCGCCTCGTGGAGATCGACCGCACCGTAAATACCGGCGACGATTACCAGAAAATCGGCACGCTGTTCGATTTCCGCATTCTCGTCCGCACCGAGCGAATGCAGAAAGACGGGCTGGCGCTCACGGTCAATAAATTCATGGTCGAAGGGTTGGACGGCATCAAGTACACGTTCAACAACGGGCATCTGGCTGCGGAGCCGAAAACAGCGGCGACGAACTTTATCCGGGCGCTCGACACGATACCGTCACTAATGGCGACCTACGAGAAAGAGAAAAAGCAATTCACCCGCGATATTCCGACCTTCGAGCAACAGATCGCAGCCGTATGGCCCAAAGAGGAGGAGTTGAAGCGGCTCAAGGCCGAGGCAGAGTCGCTGACTCGGAAGATTCAGCTCGACATCGCACAGAAGCAGCAGGAGATGCAGGCGAAAACAGCAGATAACGGCAATGGGCTGAAGATCGAAAACGCGGAGGTGGTGGACGAGGTCGTCAGACCGTCGAAGTCAGAGCCGCTTTCTGCGGCATCCGGGAACCAAGAAGAACCTCCGAAAGAACGGGAGCACGTCGTGCCTCCGCCCGAATCGGACTTTATTCGCAATCATATTCTTCTCGTGCGGTCCGCGACGAACATGAAGGCCAAAGGGCCGAAGTTATAAAAAAGCGAGGCTGTCTAAAATTTGTTAGGCAGCCTCGTTGAATTTGATTGGTTATTCCCGATCAATCGTAATCGCCGTATCCGGCACTGCCTGTTCCATTGTCTGATAGAAAATACGCTTACTCTCCTGCATGTCTTTCAGATTGATGAAATCCAGTACATTGTAGTATTGTTTGCCATCCTGATCCTCGACGGGACAGAGTTTCCCGCGACGTTTGTATTTCTCGACGAAATCCGGATCGAGTCGGATGAGCTGGCAGACTTCCTCCTGCGTCATCGAAAGAGAAATACGACGCTCCCGGCAGACATGCTGCAATACGAGGAGCATGTTCGAGGCTTTCATGTGGCTGCGAACGAGCAGAGCGAATTTGCTTCGCTCGATAAGAATCATCTTTTTCATGACTTCTTTACTTTATTGGTTGATGTGGTGTTGGGTTCATTCCGGAGGGCTTCGAGAACGCGCGATCTGCTGTAATAGATTTTGCCGCCGTGCTTGACATAAGGGATCGTGCCGTCGCTTCGACGACGGGAGAGGGTACGGTCGGACATCCGGGTAAGCATGCGGACTGCCGGAGTGTCGATCAGGTCATCGGGTAAAGGTCGAGAATTGTTTTGGATGAGTAGTTCGAGACGATTGAATCGTCGCAATACCAGACGTAACAAACGCAGAGTCGGATTACCTTTCAATGGCTTCATTGCAATGATCGTTGGTTAGACGATGCAATGATAGGAAACATTCCGATAGTAATAATTTAGTTAAAACAGGCAACTAAATAATCAACCCGCTCGTAGCACAAAAAAGCATATCCGAGTTGGATATGCTTAAATAGTACTTAATGCTTTTATATTCGTTAATTTGCTTATGTAGAATATTTTAACTATCTTTGTCGTGAGTTCTTGGATATATTGTATAAGGGTGCAACAAAATGTAAGACTTCCGTCACCAATTCGTAACCCTTGCTCTTTTCAATAAAAATACCGTTCTGATTTACAGAACGGTATCTCAAAAACAGTCAGCCCTCACGCGAGGTTCCCTTTTTTACGGTGCATTTCTTTTGCCCTGAAATGTTCCTTGTGATGAATATTTTACTAAATTTGCGGTTGGGATTGAGAATTTTATTACGCTAATACACTTGCACTATGCCTCTGGAAAAACTAAATGCGGCACTGATCGGTGCTATACAAAATAGTACCCCGGAATATACCAATGCGGCGGCCATTCTGACGGACAAGCTCAATATCGGCCGCGAGGCGGCTTACCGCCGGCTGCGCGGCGAAGTGCCTTTCACCTTCGGGGAGGCGGGCGTACTTTCGGCGCAGATGAATTTTTCGCTCGACCGCACGGTCGGAGCCTTGGATTTCGGGAATGTGCTTTTCCGGCTGAGTTTCAGTGATTACCATACGGCGCTCGAAGATTACACGGGGGTTATCGACCAGGATACCCTTTTCTACCGCGAGGTTTCCTCCGACGTCGATGCCGAACAGGCCATCGCCGGAAATTCGTTTCCGCGGATGCTTTACATGCGTTATCCGAAACCGACCAATTTCAAACTTTTCAAATGGCTCTACCAGCAGGGGCTCATCGACTGTTCGGGGGCTAAATTCGAGGATATGAAAGTGCCGGAGGTGCTTTTGCAGAGCTACCGCGACCTAGTGCACGAAGCGCAGCTGATGCCTGCCACGACCCTGATATTCGACGGCAGTTGTACCAAACGCTGGGTCAACGCCATCTGCGCATTCCGCAACATGCATCTGATTAGGGACGAAAGCGTCGAAGTGCTGAAAGCCGAGTTGTTGCAAATGCTCGACGACCTGGAAGAGATTTGTGTTTCCGGGCAGTTCCGCAGCGGGCGGCCTGTGTCGGTCTTTATTTCGGATATGGATATCGAGGCGACTTACTGCTACCTTTCGGCATGGCATTACCGGGCGAGTTGCCTCGAGGCGTTCTCGATCAACTCGCTGCGCAGCTCCGATCCGGACATGTTCGAGCACACCAAACGCTGGGTGCTGGCCCTGAGTCGGTTTGCGACATTGATATCGTGCAGCGGGGAGTTGCAGCGGATTCATTTCTTCAAGCGGCAGCGAGCTGTCGTGGCAGAATTGGAAAGGGAGGGCTTAGAACCCTCCCCCGAAGTCTTCCAGGAATAAACGGAACCTTGCGTCTAGTTCCTTGGTGTCTATCCTGTGCTTCAAATCCTGACGGATTTTCCACTTGCGTCACTTTTGCGGGTGTAGCCCGCCCCTTGCACAATCCCACTTGAATTCTTCATATCTCCTGTGCAATACAAAAGTAGGGTAAGGCTTCGGGTAAAACAAGACGGAAAACGGGTGTGCGTGCAGATTGATTGTCTGTTTTTGATGCCTGGTTTTGAGTACGGCTCGGATTTTGAAATTAAAATTTCAGATGTGGGTGATAATGCTGATATCCGACGGAAGCGTGGTTTGTTTGTTTCGCATTGCGAAACAGGCTGTTCGGGTGGGGGGAGGAGCGTGGAGGAAGAATGAAAAAAGCGAGGAGACTTCCTCGCTTTTTCAGTTGAGCTACCTGGATTCGAACCAAGAATAACAGGACCAGAATCTGTTGTGTTACCATTACACCATAGCTCAATGACGTTTTGGTGATGCAAA
>ERZ780014.263-NODE-263-length-26272-cov-5.28321_pt1 | contig 26272 bp, 23 predicted proteins | sample MGYA00511929_ERZ780014 | MGnify/ENA primary metagenome ERZ780014 (study PRJEB29588, sample SAMEA2155132) | human gut metagenome | biome: human gut; feature: human-associated habitat; material: faeces | place: Denmark | collected 2008/2010 ...
GGGCGTTGCAGAATACGACGAGCTTCGCCGCGCCGATGCAGTTGTTGTCGGCGGTGAGCTCGGCTGTTTTTCTGATGATTTTGCCCATGAGCGCCACAGCGTCCATGTTTATGCCGGTCTTTGTCGAGCCGATATTGACGCTCGAGCAGACGTGCTCGGTGCGCGCGAGGGCTTCGGGTATGCTTTTGATAAGCGCCTCGTCGCCGGGGGCGAAGCCCTTTTGAACGAGCGCAGAGTAGCCGCCGATGAAGTTGACTCCGACAGCCTGCGCCGCCTTTTCGAGCGTGAGCGCATATTTTACGGGGTCGCCGCCGGACGCAGCCGCAAGCATGGCGATGGGGGTGACGGCGATGCGTTTGTTGATTATCGGCACGCCGTATTCCTTTTCAATCTCGCAGCCGACCCTGACAAGCTTTTCCGCCTTGCGCGCTATCTTGTCGTAGACTCTGCGGCAGGAATCGTCGATATCCTGCGAGCAGCAGTCGAGCAGGGATATGCCCATGGTGATTGTGCGTATATCTAAGTTTTCATCCTCGATCATGTGTATCGTTTCGAGAATGTCTCTGGTGTTTATCATAGTGAAAGCTTCCTCTCAGAAAGTGCGTGGTTATACATGATACATCGAGTCGAAAACGGCCTCGTGCATAACATGGATATCGAGCCCGCGGTCTTGACCGAGGCGGCTCATTATATCGGAGAATTCGGATAGCGGCACGGAGCACTTCTCCGTGTCAACGAGCATTATCATGCAGAAAAGATCCTGCAAAACGCTCTGCGTCACTTCGGTTATATTCACGTTGAGCTCCGAGCATTTTCCGGATACCTCGGCGAGAATACCGATTATGTCCTTGCCCGTAACAGTCATTACAGCTCTCATTTTATTCGTCCTTTCCTGTGCGTTTTTCGGAATAGTATGTATACATTCAGTATCAAGATATTCTATCATATTTTATGTGTATCCTCAATAGCGGTTGAACAATTTGAATTTTTTTGTATTTAATACTGTTACTTAGTGAAAAAATATGTTATGATATTGTATACTTTAACCGTCATTACCGTGGAGGAAAAGCGATGCCGCAGAGAATAATCGACACTCATGTTCATACAGACAACTCACCGGACGGTCATCATTCGGCAATGTATATGTGCGAACGCGCCGAAATGGCGGGGCTTCGGGCAATAGCTTTTACCGACCATGTCGAGGCGGACGCTTACAGACGGGATCACTATGACCGTGTGGCGCTCCAGTCGTTTATAGACGTCACAAAGGCGCGCTCGGCGTTTTGCGGAAAGCTGCTCGTGTGCGCGGGAGTTGAGCTCGGTCAGCCGATGTACGACGTAAAAACCGCCGAGGAAATACTTTCAAATCTGCCCTATGATATGGTCATAGGCTCGGTGCACAATTTTAAGAACGAGCAGGATTTTATGTATCTTGATTATTCTCAATGGGATATAACCGACCTGCTCAACAGATATTTTGATGAGTTGATAAAGCTTTCGCGCTGGGCGAAGTTCGACACCTTGGCGCATATGACCTATCCGCTCAGATATATCGTCGGCGAGCACGGCATAGAGGTTGATATGTCAAAGTTTTCCGATAAAATTGATGAAATTCTGACTCTGCTCGTCGAAAACGAAAAGGCTCTCGAAATAAACACCTCGGGACTCAGACAGAAGCTCGGCACGACGATGCCCGAGGAGACTGTTGTCAGACACTTTAAGCAGCTAGGCGGCGAATTTGTGACCGTCGGCTCGGACGCCCACTATGCAAAGGATATCGGCGCAGGGATAGATGTCGCCATAGAGATAGCGCAGCGCAGCGGCTTTGACTGCGTGACGCTGTTCCAGAACCGTATGCCCGTTCAGATTCCGATAGAGTGAAAAGAGAGGTGCAGTCATGATAGAACTCAGGGCAAACGCAAAAATTAATCTCTTTCTTGATATTTTGGCAAAACTGCCGAACGGTTACCACTCGCTGTTTATGGTCATGCAGTCGGTCTCGCTTGCGGATATTGTGACGGTGAGCGAGAACGGCGAGGGCATTATCCGCCTGACCTGCTCAGAGCCCGCTTTGCCTACGGACAGCAAGAACATAGCCTACCGCGCGGCGCAGGCCTTCCTTGAGGAGGCGGGGCTCGTCGGCAGGGGCGTTGACATACATATTGAAAAGCATATCCCGTTTGAAGCGGGGCTTGCCGGCGGGAGCGCGGACGGCGCGGGAGTTATCGTCGGACTGGACAGGCTCTTTAAAACCGATATGGGAACGCAGAAGCTCTGCGATATCGGGCTTAAAATCGGCAGCGACGTGCCGTTTTGCATCTCGGGCGGCACCATGCTCTCCCAGCACACGGGCGGCATACTCTCCTGTCTTCCGCCGCTTAAAAGCTGCTTTGTCGTGCTCGCAAAGCCCGCAACGGGCGTCTCGACTGCGCGCGCCTATGGGGATTTCGATTCCGCGAACTATATATATCATCCGAACAAGGTCGGTATGCTCGACGCCGCCGCAAACGGCGATTTCGAGGGCATATGCCGTCACGCGGGCAACGTCTTTGAACAGACAATAGAGGTGCCGGAGCGAGTGAGAATAAAGAGCATTATGCGCCGCTGCGGCAGCTCGCTTGCGCAGATGAGCGGAAGCGGACCCACCGTTTTCGCCCTGTTCGAGTCGGAGAGCGACGCCGAAAAATGCCGCGACGAGCTCGAAAACAGCGGACTCGTCAAGAGCGTCCACCTGTGCAAAACCGCCGAGAGAGGCGTTGAACCGGTGAATGAGGTGTAAAGTAAAACAGCTTTACATTTGATTTGAATAAAAAGCCAAGACAGCGAACAGAGTGCTCTGTTCGCTGTCTTGGCTTTTGGAGAATAACAATGAAAAAACCGGAAAAGTTTGTAGTTGTCTTGTTTATGTACCCTGAGCGCCTACCATTTCATAGTGCTGCTGGGCGTCCTGAGGGATCATGCGGTAAATTTTGCCGTTGTCGTCAACGTCGACCATGCTTATCTGTATATCCGGCACAAGGGTGTGCAGGGCGGAGACGAAGTGTGAGCTTCTCTCTCTGGGGAAGCCGGTGACGATATCAACGGCGCCCTTCTTTTTGGCGATGACCGCGGCGAGAATAGCGGGGCTGTCGTTAAAATATACGCTCATTTGCGCGTTTTCGCTCCTCGCACATTCATAAAGCTCTTCAAGAACCGCGGGATCGGGGCTTACGCCGTCCCTCTCATGGAATACACTGAGAACCTCGAGCGGAACTCCGTACTGCTTGGCTATGACGGAGCCGGAGCGGATGAGCTGTTCGCATTTGCTCTGCGGAGTTACACAGACAAGAACACAGTTTTTGCTTTTCATCTTGCTGATGTCCTTTCGTAGTTGGTAGCCGTTTGGCTTTCCTTCCCTCTCGCTACGGTTATATAATACCATCGGATTGTGTACTGAATAGTAAAAATTCATTAAATCAAAGTAAAGAAAATTTGTACGAACCGTGAATAAGCGGGGTTGCGATATTTTTTTAAATATTGTATTATAAAGACGGAAGGAAAGCGGGCACAGAAATCATATGCTCCGTGCCGCTCGGAAAATGACAAAAAAGAGGGAACGAAATAAGAACAAAATAAAATGTAATATAAAGCGGATTGCTTTGTCTGTACGGGAGGTGCGATATGTACACTTTTGACGAAAAATTCAAAAAGGGCGCGGCGCGCGCGTTCAGGGCGCAGAACGGGATGACCGCATTTTTAGGCGGACTCAATAAGCTCCTGCCCGAGCCGCCGGCATTCGGAGAATGCAAAACAAAAGAGGAGGAGCCGACGGTTGCACGCATTGCGGACACCGCCGGAGATCGCTGGTATCTCGGCTTTTCGGAGCAGAGCATAGTGCCGCGCGATGTCGGCGAAAAGGCATATTATATCGGCGGAAACCTGTCGCTGCCGCCGCGAAGGGTGCGCGGAGTGCTCGATGATATCAAGGTGCGGGTCATAGCGCTCAGCGACGGCGAGGGGAAGGCTGCGGAGATTTTCTGCGTCGTTGACTGCATAGGGCTTACGAATACCACGGTGCGGCGCATCCGCAGGGAGCTCGATTCATTCAGCCGAACCGATAACGTGGGGTATATAAATGTTTTCTCCACCCACGCGCACAGCTCGATAGACACCATGGGCATATGGAGCGTGACGGGGAAGAAATTTTTCAAAAACATATCGAAACTGATTTCCCGCGGGCAGCCCGAGCCGAGCGTTGACGGAGAAATTATCGACCGCATAATCAGAAAGACCAAAAAGGCGGTTGCCGAGGCAGTCGGAAATATGGAGCCGGGGCGGCTCTATGCGGCGCAGATAGGCACGAACAGCATTGAAAAGCTTGAAAAATATTCGGAGGAGAAGCCCTATGACGATATGACTCTCGACGAGTACGGAATGAGAGACTTTCTCTTTGCCAAGCGGCCGCCGCGCGAATATTCGCCGCGCCTCAACCGCCTGCGCTTCGTGCCCGATAACAAGGCCTCCCGCCCGACCGTTCTGGCAAATTTCGGCGCGCACCCATATGCGAACGGCTTGAAGATAAAGAGCAACAAGGGCAATATGCTCTCCGCCGATTTTCCGTTCTATATGGAGCGCACGGTAAACGAAGCGGGCGAAAACTTCATTTTCTTCAACGCCGCAGTCAACGGAATATACCCGAGAAGAGCTGCGGGCGGAGTTAAAGAAGAGAACTTTACGCGCCAGACGGAGGCTCTCGGACGCGACCTCGGAAAGCTCGTGTTAGCCATGACAAAGGAGCGCGACGAGATAGAGAAGAGCCCTCTGCTCTCGCCCGAAAACAGCGGCGAAGCGTATAAAGACGCAGTCGAGAGGATAGGCAGAGGTTCGGCAAAGGAGCGCGAGCTCGAGCCTAAGCTTACCTCGGTGCATAAGAAGATTGCGCTCAGAGTCGATAATCCGCTCGAAAAAATGATAGGCAAGCTCGGCTTCGCGTGCTTCGATATGACCAGACCCGAAAAAGGGGTATATGAGCTTGAAACGGAGACGGGATATCTCGAGCTCGGCGGAGATTTCAAAGTAGTGCTCGTGCCCGGAGAGATAACGCCCGGACTTGTCAGCGGCACCGGCGATATGCTCGCGGAAAACAGTATAACGGGCGAGGCAAGCGATTTTAAGAGCATCTGCGATATTGTCGGCGGAGACACTGCGGTGTTCGGCCTTGCAAACGACGCACTCGGATATATCATCCCCGATAACGACTACTGTATGTTCTTCGCGGGCTACGGAAAGCTTGCGGAAAAGCTGTTCTTCAAGGACTACGCCCACTATCAGGAGATGTTCTCCATCGGCGCACACACCGCGTCATCCTTCTCGGCAGGCGTTGAGGGCATGATGAAAAGCTTCAGAGAGCTGTCGGAAAAATAAAAATTCCCGGCAGCAATGCAATAACATAAAAACCGACCTATGAACCATAGGCCGGTTTAACTGTATAAAGCTGTACAAAGGTACTGCAAGCGGGCAAAAAGCGACTTTCTGCGCCGAATATGGCAGTCCTTATTTGGGAAGATTTGAGAACATCTTTACATTGTCAAATGTGTATGTATACTTGCCGTCCTCAATGCCGTGGATTATTTCGCAGACCTTGTCGTTATAGGGGGTGGGCACGCCGTACTTTCTGCCGTAGGCGCAGACAACGCCGTTTATCGCGTCGACCTCGCACTTCTTGCCCTTTTCAAGGTCCTGGAGCATACTCGCCTTTAAGAGCCTGTGCTTCTTGATGCAAATCGGGATGAGCGCAAAGGATATCTTTTTCTTTATGCCGTTGCCCTTGTAGTCGAGGAGCTTCACTATATCCTTGCCCTGAACAGGCTCTATTTTTATGCCCGCAGCCGCGGCGACATCGATGCACTCCTTTATGAGATTCTGGCAGCAGACACGCGAGGTCTTGTTCTCCGCGGCGTCGCCGAAGGTGCCGCCGATAACGGCGGACATACCGCTGAACGCGGCGTTGATGAGCAGCTTCGACCAGCGCACGCCCATGAAATTATCTTCGACCTCAACGGGGCACATCTTCTCAAGCAGCGCCTTCACCTGCATGAGCTTTTCGTCCTTTTGACCGTTCATTCTGCCGAGACCGAAGCTCATGCTGTCGGGCTCGCTCGTGAGCTCCGACACACCCTTGCCGTGGAGCGTTGCACCCCATGCGACGGTGCAGCCCATAGTCCTGTCCTCCCCGACGACCTCGGAGACGGAGAGCTCGGGCAGTCCGTTTTGAAGCGTGCAGACGATGCAGTCGTCGGTCATATTCTTCTGAAGCTTCTTTAAGACATTGACATTGTCGAGCTGCTTTGTCAGCAGGATTATCAGCTCGTATTTTTCGGTCATCTCGTCGGGAGTCAGCGCGTGGACGGGCACGGTCATATTGACGGTGCCGATTATCTTTGCGCCGTCTCTGTTGAGAGCCTCGACGTGCTCGCGGTTGCGCGTGATAAGATCGACATCCACGCCCGCCTTTGCGAGATATGCGCCGAGCACAGTGCCGAGCGACCCTGCGCCGTAAATTGCGGTTTTCATAGAAATCCCCTCTTTGATAAAATTTTATCGATATGATTATATCACGCAGAGCGGCGATTTACAAGAAAACTTTTCGTCCCCTGCGGAGTGTATCCGCGAGGATTATTTTGATTTATCCCAATAGGGGTAATCGGTAAACACGAACTTTCCCTCCGCATTTTTTCCTGTCGGCAGTTTGATATAGATGATATCGTCAACCGAGCGTTTTCTTACGGCCATAACAACCGTGAAATTCCCGTTGCCGTCATCCTCGACGTGATGCATCCAGCTGTTATAGGAGACTTCGCCGTCGTTTTTCTTATATGCTACATATATGTTGTCGTTATGCTCTATCAAATCCCTGTCGGCGACAGCTTGGCTCAGTATTTTATCTGTAAACTCCTCGGAAAAGACCTCTAAAAAATTTTTACGAACCTCTTCCATGGTGGTCACATACCGATATTGTGGGAACATTGGAATATACTTTCTGAATCTTATTGTCACGGGCTTCTCCCCGGCGGAATACTCGCCCGCAAAATTCAGAGTCAGCCAGAGGCTTCGCGCCTTATCCGCCAAATCCCGCGCGTCGGTCTCATGCAGAATAGACCCGTCCTCGGGATAAAGCTCATACCCGTTTATGCCGTGCAGGCTTTCTATTATTGCTTGCTTGTCGCTCTCATAGGTCTCCCAAAGCGCAAGCGCGGCATCGGAAACTTTTTCCGGGTATGCGTTTATCCGATAATGGTCGCGCGCCGTAACAAACAGGGTGTTTTCGTCCGAAACAAGCCGCCCCACTTTCACTCTGCCCTTGTAGGAGTCCGAGGAATAGCCGTTGCCGGTATCGATTATAAAGAACGTGAGCTCATCGCCGTCCGTTTTATCGACGGAAAACGCCACCATGCCCTCCGAAAAACCGGCGCTGACTACGCCTACCCAGCTTTTGGGCAGCGAAATCGCATAGCTCCCTTCGGAAAACTCGGTGCTTCTTATTTTATTCGAGGTTATCAGCCTGTTAATCCCGGCTCTTAATGTTTGGTAATTTTTCGGGAAGTTGTTGCTCCCGCTCGCCTCAATCTCCGTTCCGTCCGTCAAGACAGCAGAAAAGCTCATCGAGCTTCCGTCGAGAACGTCGGGGGGATTTGCGCCTCGGAAGCCCGCCCATTCATCTATTCTGCAATTTCCGAACAGGGCGCACACCTCGCGGTAGAGATTCTCGTCCCCGTCAACCGAGCGGATGACGTCGCGGGATTCGACAAAGCAGGACAGCTCGTTATCCCAGTCGTTCGAGCTCATATAATACTCAAGATGTACTCCGTCCTCTGTTTTGCATCCCTCATACACGGCGTTCTGTGCCGAGCAGTTGTTCTCCGTCAGCTTAAAGCTTTTAAATTCCATAGGATCGCCTCCGTAGTCATTGTTCTGTTTCGATGAGCACGCGGGAAAAATCAGCAAGAGAATGCACACGAGTGCAAAAGAAATAAACCGCCTTTTCATTTTCCTGTTACCTTTCCTTGATATGCCGCACTGCGCCAAAAGAGCAAGGGCTTCGGTTCTCTTATGTCCGTTATATTTTCTGTTCCGAACAAGTCACTCCTTTATAAGCTCATTTCTCAATATTAATTATATCACAACGCATTGATTTTTCAAGAAACAACCGAAAACTCGGGAGTTTGCCTCCCAAAAAGGCTGCCGGGCGCAAAAAGCCCTTCAAAAATGCAGAAAAACTCCCGAACAGCAATGCTGCCCGGGAGCTGATATTCGTCTTGTAAGCGGTAAAAATTCAGCGCTTCGAGAACTGGGGTGCACGGCGAGCGCCCTTGAGACCGTACTTCTTTCTTTCGGTCATTCTCGGGTCTCTGGTCAGGAAGCCTGCCTTCTTGAGTGCGGGGCGAAGCTCTGCATCATACTGAAGGAGTGCTCTGGAAATACCATGGCGGATAGCACCTGCCTGGCCGGTCACGCCGCCGCCGTTGACGCGGCAGATGACATCGAGCTTTTCGCCGGTGCCTGTAAGAGCGAGAGGCTGGCGGACAATGAGCTTAAGAGTCTCAAGGCCGAAATAATTGTCAATCTCTCTGTCGTTGATGATGATCTTGCCGGTGCCGGCATAAAGACGGACTCTGGCGACTGATTTCTTTCTGCGGCCTGTACCGTAGAAATAAGGAACTGAATCGTACATTATTTATTGCCTCCCTTCATTAAAGAGCCCACTCTTCGGGCTTCTGTGCTTCGTGCTTGTGCTCTGCGCCTCTGTAGACGCGGAGTCTGGTCAGAGCGGTGCGGCCCAGAGTAGAATCGGGCAGCATACCCTTGACTGCAAGCTCGACAGCGAACTCGGGCTTTGTCTTCATGAGGGTGCTGTACTTGACCTCTTTCATGTTGCCGATATAGCCGGTGTGATGATAATACATCTTCTGGTTGAGCTTGTTGCCGGTGAGGACAGCCTTCTCGGCGTTGATGATGATCACATGGTCGCCGCAGTCGGCGTGAGGAGCGAATGTGGGCTTATGCTTGCCGCGAAGAAGGACGGCAGCCTGAACTGCCACCTTGCCGAGAGGCTTACCGGCAGCATCGATGACATACCACTTACGGGTTATGTCGCCCGCTTTGGGCATATAAGTTGACATACTTGTTACCTCCGATATTCTTAATGCTACGATATATTACCACATGAGCCTATGCTTGTCAAGCACTTTTTCTTAAAATTTTAATTTACGTTTTGCGTGCTCTGTTTTTCTCGCTTTTTCTCGCGTTTTCATATCATTTGCTCACTCACGATTTACGAAAAAATTTATATACCGGAGCGAAAATCGCACGCTTCAGACTCAAATTGACATTGTCTGCGGCATGGTATATAATAAATGTATCACCCAAACCTACGGAGGCAGACATGAAGCAGGAAGATATTAAGCGCATGAACGAGCTCTACCACCTGTCGCAGGAGAGAGCGCTCGGCGAAGATGAGTTCGCCGAATGGGAGGAGCTCAAAAAGCGGTATGTCGCCGATTTCAAGGCGAATCTCACCGCGCAGCTCGACAATACATATATAGTAGACGAAAAGGGCAACAAGCGCAAGCTCGAAAAGAAATCCGACGTCAAGTAATTGCGCGGATACAAAAGTGAAAGAGTGATATTATGTTTTGCAGAAAATGCGGAAAACAGCTCGACGACGGATTCAAGGTATGCCCGTACTGCGGCGAGCCGGTGAGCCTCGCGGAGAGCGACGCCATGCGCGCGGCTCAGGAGCAGCCGGCAGAAAAAGCCCAATCCTTATATAATAATACCCCCCTGCCCTCTCCCGCCCCCGAGCAGGCGGACGTAAGCGACGGCGCGTCGGACTCAAACGAAAACATAGGCGGCTGGAAGGCTCTCGGCTTCTTCCTCGGCTTCTTCGGCCCCGCGCTGTGGTTTTTGCCGCTCGTCAGCCTCGTGCTCTATTTTATATGGAAGGGCGACAAGCCCAAGGTCGCCAATGGCATGGGTCAGTTCACGCTGATAGGTCTCGCGGTCGGCGCGGGTCTTGCGCTGATTATTGTTATTATCATAGGTGTGCTGTTCGCAATAACCGCATCGATGACCGTGTTCGAAATGATACGCAGCTTCTTCAACGGCTCGCTCAACGGAATAAATGACCTCATAAATAACATTCCGTTCATCGGCTGAGAACATAAAAATATTGAAACCGCCCGTGTTTTTCTGTCAGAAATCCGGGCGGTGTTTTTTGGGGGGTTTTTAATATATTCATTAATATTCACTCAATATTCAGTAGTTTTTCACTTGTTTTTGCTCACAAGTCGTAAAGCTTTTCTCCTTGCTGATGTGGATAACTATGTGGATAATGTGGATAACTTTTACGGTTTGATGAGAGTTTAGAATATATGCGTAAAGTCAAAAGCTTTACAGTACGTTTTTGATGTCTGCTAAGAAACATTCCGCATGAAATGCATATACAGTTTTTAACAAAAGAACCCGCCTGCAGGAAAACTTGCAGGCGGGTTTTATGCATAAAATTTTACTCAAAAATTTTGTCTATTTTGCTACTTTCAGACGTTGGAGAGTGCCGCATCGAGATCGGCGATTATGTCATCCGCATTCTCCGTTCCGACGGAGAGCCTGACGAGATTTTCGTACACTCCGCAGTCGTCGAGCTCCTGCGCGGTGAGCTGGCGGTGAGTAGTGCTCGCAGGATGCAGGCAGCAGGTGCGGCTGTCCGCAACGTGGGTGACTATCGCAGCCAACTTGAGGGAGTCCATAAACCTGACCGCGTCCTCTCTGCCGCCCTTTATCCGCAGAGAAATAACTCCGCAAGTGCCGTTCGGCATATATTTTTGAGCGAGGTCATAATACTCATCTCCCTCGAGTCCGGGGTAGCGGACGGACTCTATCTTCGGATGAGCCGCCAAAAACTTTGCAACCGTCAGAGCGTTCGAGCAGTGGCGCGGCATGCGCAGATGCAGCGTCTCGAGTCCTATATTGAGCAGGAACGCGTTCATCGGGGACTGAATCGAGCCGAGATCGCGCATGAGCTGGGTAGTGCACTTCGTTATGTACGCCGCCTTGCCGAACTGCTCGGTGTATATGACCCCGTGATATGACTCGTCGGGAGTAGTCAGCCCTGGGAACTTGTCGTTCTGCGTCCAGTCAAGGCTGCCGCTGTCGACTATGACTCCGCCGACGCTCGTCGCGTGGCCGTCCAAATATTTCGTGGTCGAGTGGGTAACTATATCCGCGCCGAACTCAAACGGGCGGCAGTTTATGGGGGTCGGGAAGGTGTTGTCAACTATCAGCGGCACGCCGTGTGCGTGAGCAGCGCGCGCATATTTTTCAATGTCGAGCACGACGAGAGAGGGGTTCGATATAGTCTCGGCAAAAACGGCCTTTGTGTTCTCTTTAAACGCCGCGTTGAGCTCCTCTTCCGTAGCGTCGGGGCGGACAAAGGTGAAATCTATGCCGAGCTTTTTCATCGTGACATTGAAAAGATTGAACGTTCCTCCGTAAATCGCGGACGCCGCGACAACATGATCGCCCGCGGAGCAGATATTGAAAACGGAGAAAAATGACGCCGCCTGACCGGACGAGGTGAGCATGGCGCCGACGCCGCCCTCAAGGTCGGCAATCTTTGCGGCGACGCAGTCGTTTGTGGGATTCTGGAGTCGAGTGTAGAAATAGCCCGATTCCTGAAGGTCAAAGAGCCTGCCCATCTGCTCGCTCGACTCATATTTGTAGGTAGTGCTCTGTACTATCGGCACAACACGCGGCTCGCCGTTTTTCGGCGTATAGCCGGACTGCACGCACTTTGTTTCTATGCTAAAGCCCATTTTTGTTTCCTCCTTCTGTCAGTCTTTAAGAAAATGACCCATAAGCTCGAAGCCTTCTTCAATGAAATTGCCCGTCTCGGAGGCGGTTTTTTCATTTATACTCGAAACACCGCTGTCAAGTTCTTTGCCTTTACAGTAAATCAGATACGGCACGGGGTCTGAGGCGTGGGTGCGGGTCGCTATCGGGGTCGGGTGATCGGGCAGAACCATGACCTTATAATCGTCCTGAGTGTTGAGATAGTCAAGGATTATAGGCATTACACGGCTGTCAATAAGCTCAATCGCCTTGACCTTATTCTCGGGCTCGTTTCTGTGTCCGCACTCGTCGGGAGCCTCAATATGAATATAGACAAGGTCTTGACCTTTACGCCATTCATCGACCGCGGCGTTCGCTTTGCCCTCAAAATTCGTGTCGATATAGCCTGTTGCGCCCTCGACCTCGGGGGTGTTCATGCCTGCGCAGATGCCTATGCCCTTGAGCAAATCGACAGCGGACACGATGCTGCCCTTTACTCCGTATTTCTCTTCAAAAGACGGCAGAGCCGGGCGGCTGCCCTCGCCCCAAAGCCATATCGAGTTTGCGGGGAGCTTGCCCTCGGCAATCCTCTTTTTGTTCACGGGGTGATCCTTCAGAATATCGTAGCTCTCGCGCATCATGGCTATAAGCTTTTCGGCGTTGGGCGAAGTTGAAAGATATTCGCCTATGACCCTGCCGGAGATGTCGTGCGGAGGGGTCATCTTGCCCAGCTGCGTCGTGCCGTTATGCACTATCAGACAGTGGCGGTATGACACGCCGCTGTAAAAATCAAACTCGCTGCTGCCGAAATGCTGCTGCACGGTCTCGATTATCTGCGCGGCCTCCTCCGTGGAAATATCGCCGCCGGAGTAGTCGAGCATGGTCTTTGCGCCGTAATCCGTCTCGTCGCTCAGGGTAACAAGGTTGCAGCGCAGGGCAACGTCCGTATCGCTCATGTTGACTCCGATGCTCACCGCCTCAAGGGGTGAACGGCCGGTGTAGCACTTCTTCGGGTCAAATCCGAGCACGCTCATATTTGCAACATCGCTGCCGGGCTTCAAGCCCTCGGCAACGGTTCTCACAAGTCCGACCTCGCCCTTTGACGCGAGTGTATCGATATTGGGCTTCTTCGCAACTTCCATCGGCGTCTTGCCGCCGAGAGCCTCGACGGGATAATCCGCCATACCGTCGCAGAGCACTACAGCATATTTCATATATTTTCATCCTTTCAGAGAGTTTATGCAAAAGCGATGCATATAGGGCGCGGAAGTACGGTTAGCATATGCGTACTCGCCCGCCTTTGCTTTTCATTATATCATAAAGCATCAGCGCATTAAAGCGGAAATTGCGAAATAATATGCACCTGCGCAGCACAAAAAAGAGTGCAAAATGACGAAAAATTATTTGTCAAAATGCACGTGCGGCATATAGTTTTAAAGAACACGGTGATATAATCAACTTAGAAATAACATTATATAGGAGGCATTAAAATGGCAAAAAATTTTTTCGCGGTTTTGCTCGTCTGTATGCTCGTTCTTATGAGCTTTTCGGCGTGCGGCACCAAAGCACCCGAAAACGACACAACCGCCCCGAAAAACACATCGGAAGCTGAAATCGAAGACGTACAAACGAGCACCGAGGAGTCTGAGTCAAGCTCCGAAACGGCTTTGGAACCAACAGAACCGAGGCCTGAGCAGGACACACAGCAACCGTCAGAAAGCAAGCCTGCCGCAGCCAAGCCCACGTCGAAACCGACGACAACGAAGAAGCCCGCCCAATCCGGCTCGGCAACCAAAGGCAAGCTTGAAATAAGTGCAAGCAGCGTCAAAAGCATTGCGGGCGCAAAAGTGCTCAGGGCATGGAGGCTCAATGCAAACGGAGTCAATATCGAAATACACCGCATAGCTTACGGTCCGCAGATAACACAAGCGTTTAAAAAGGCTAACGCGGACGGCGCTATAGATTATGACAAAACGGTAACTTACCAGCCGATTATAACTGTTGCGATAATCACCTGCTCTCCGGATCACATCGGCGTAGCGTCAAGTCAAAAGCTGCTCGGCACCGCAGTAGGTAAGGTCGAGGACATGGGCAGAAAGAGCGGCTCACTCATTGCAATAAACGGTGAGGCCGGCTCAACATATAAAAAAGGTGCTCCCACGATACGCAACGGCTCCGTCGAATCCGCCGACGGACAAGGCCAGAAGCGACTGCTGATATACAAAAACGGCACATGGAAGGTCACGACGCTCACTAATGAAAACTGCAGAACATATATCTCACAGGGAGTTTACAATTCCCTGCGCTATCAGCACCAGGTCATTACAAACGGCGCAGCCACCAACGAGCACGATACTTATTATCATAACCGTACTGTTTTCGCTCAGATATCCGAGAATAAATATATCATGGCTATCGGCGAATTCATGCCGCTTGACAATATGATGAAAGTTCTCATTGCATACGGAGCGAGAAACGCATTTCTTTTAAACGGCGGCAACTGCTCATCCATGTATGTCAAGGGCATAGGCAACACTACCGGCACAAGGGCAACGCAGCTCAAAAATCTAAACAAACCGTGCGTTATCGAGAGCGAGTTTTTCGCAGCGAACGGTATGCTCGGTCTCAACTCGGCCGGGAAGCAGAAGCTCGGCGGGCCTTGCAACGAGCTTGATATAGTATATGTAAAATAATCTTTTAGGAGGTGAGACGGTGAAAAAGGCTTTCAGTGCGGCTGTTGTCGCGGCCGCAATACTGTTTGCGCTGACCTTTATCGGGAGCGCAAAGCTGAAAGACGAATCGGCTCACCTGCTGTTTTCCTCGTCCGCCGATATAGGAGGCGGCGCGGCGCGGGAAATCAGGCTCAAAAAAGGCGACCGCATCGCCTTGGGCTCATATCTCGGCGAGCCGATAATCTGGAGAGTCATCGACACCGGAGACACCGCACTGCTCATGAGCGAGAAGGTGCTGTGCTTTAAAGCGTTCGACCCGTCGGAGGACGGCATAGGCAGCTCGGATTATTTCACCTCTCCCCTGCGCACATGGCTCAACTCAAGGGACGGATTTTTAAGCACGGATAATTTTTCGGCAGCCGAGCTCGCGCTTATTTCGGCGGACAAAAACGGCGATACCGTATTTCTGCCGTCGAAGGATATGCTCAAAAATATAAGCGCTGCCGACCGCCGAAAGAGCCCCACGGAGCAGTGCGTCAAAAATGACGCTTCGCGCTATTTCGTCCTGCGCAGATACTGCTGGTACTGGACGAGCTCTCCCGTTTCGACAAATCAGAGCAGCGTCACCGCCGTCACCACGACGGGCGGATTTTACAAGACGCTTGCGGCGGACGAGCTGTGCGGCGTGTGCCCGACGATATATCTTCGCGCCGACACGCTCACGCTCTGCGGAAGCGGCGCCGCCGAAAATCCGTATGCATTGGCGGGAGGTGAGCAGAGATGAGAGAAAAGCTTAAAAAATTTTGCGAATCCCCCCACTCGATAATCGCGGGATACTCCGCCGCAGTGCTGTTTTTCTGCACTGTGTTCACGCGGCTCATACTAAAGACCGATGACGGACATTTTCTCGGCATACTCCACCGCAGCGGCTTCACCGTCCCCGCCTGGCTTCATGAGCGATACACGACCGTTTCGGGGCGAATAGTCGGCGAATGGCTGATGATAAACTTCCTGCGCCTGCCGCTGATTTTCTGGAAGCTGTTTATAGTGGCACTCATCATATATATAATGTGGTTCATCTGCCGCATCTCTGACTTTTTCGGAGAAAAAACGGATGCAAGACGGCGATATATCTTCGCCTGCGCCGTGCCTTTGGCAGTATTTCTGCCATGTCTCAACCCGTCTGTATTCTGGTTTGCGGGGTCGTTTACTTTTCTCGTCCCGTTTGCAGCCCTGCTTATCGCGGTAACTCCGCTGACTTTCGAGGTATTGGGCGAGCGAGTGCATCCCGTCGCCTATGCCGCCGCAGCAGACGACGCCGTTGTCGCGGCATCGCAGGAGCAGGCCTGTGCCGCAGTGCTCGCGCTACAGGTGATTCTGCTGATTTCCTCCGCGGTTCAAAAGAAGCTGAAAATTCTTCAATTCATCCCGCTTCTGACTGGCATGGCCTCCGGTGCGGTGCTGATTCTCTCGCCCGGTCTGCGCGGGCGCGGCGAGATGGAGGCAGCATCGGGCTTTGAAAAATTTGCGGAGATGAGCGTGTTTCAAAGGCTGCTCTGCGGATTTTCAAACTACTTCGCCTTTTCGTTTTTCTTCTCGCTGATAACCGCCGCCGTCTTTCTTGTTCTTCTCTGCGCCTCGGTCTGCGAAGCATTCAACGGCTCACGAAAAGCAAAAAAGCTCTCGGCCGCTTTCGCCGCATTTGCTTTTGCGCTTTGTGTCGGGGTCAACGCCGCATATATCGCCGTCCGCCGCACAACACCCGACAAAGGCTTTGAAAAGATGTTCAAAAGCGGCAGCCTGCGCCCGCTCGAATCAGCGGTTATTGCGCTTTGCTTTGTTTTTCTCGGCTGTATTTTTGCGCTCATTGCGGCGCTCGTAAAGAAAAACAGGAGGCTCGGGCTCACTGTCGGCGTGCTGTTCTGTGCCGCTTTCTGCTGCGCCGCCGTGCTCGGATTTTCTTCCTCCGTCTACGCCTCCGGGCAGCGTGTTTTCTACTTCACCGAGATGTTCACGCTCATAGCCTGCACCGCCATGTACTCTTCCCTCTCGGAGGGCAAGGCGAAAAAATTTGCCGGTTACGCTGTACCGACGGCCGCATTTATCTTCTATATTATCAATTGCTTCACCTATACTTTTCTTGAGATACCCATAATGGGTTAAAGGCTTTTGTAAAGCGATTAACTTTACAAAAAATCTGTCCGGCTTTTTGATACAAAAATTAAAGCTCCCCCGCAAATCCGTTGATATATCTGCATATCACCGAACGCAAGGGAGCTTTTGTTATTTGATTTTATTAATATGTAAAGCTATATAGCTTGTCATCAGTGTCCGTGCGGAACGACATCGATTTTATCGTGCTCCTCGCCGAGGTCAGCGCGCAGGAGCGCAAAGAACACTATCAAAAGCAATATATCCGCGCACCATATGGTCTTGCCGCCGAGATAGCCGCAGATAAATGTGGACGCCACCGCGCCCGCTATAAACGAGCCTATCATCAAAAGATGGGCGAACATCTTGCCCCGCGCCTCTTTATTCCCGCTTCGAAGCCACTTGACAAGATTCGAGCCGACCTGACGGACATGGTTAGTGCAGAAGGTCGTTGCCATGGGTATCTTTTTTGCCTGGCGGAAGGTGTTGAACTGCATTGAGGCGATAAAGTTTACCGCCACCTGGCAGATCTGCGGGGGTGCGCTGTCCGGCACGAAGCCGAGAGCGAATATCCACGCCATCTCAAACGCCACGAATGCCGTGTCCCAACGGACTATCTTGCGGCGATTAATATGCTTTGGGAGAAATTCCGAAATAATTGTGCCGAGCAGGTAAGCCGAGGCGGGCAGGAGATAATAGAGCGCCTTGCGCCAATTGCCCTGACCGAGCTGAACCGCCATGAGCACGAAGTTTGCCGTCTGCGCGTTGCAGAACACTCCGCCCTTTTGAACATAGGTGTATGCGCCCAAAAATCCGCCGACCGCTATCATAACGGCAAATATCCAGAGCTTTTCGCATTCGAGAAGCTCTTTGTCTTTTTCGAGAGCTTTTTCTTTCATCGTTCACCACACCGTTTCTTTTGTACAACGCATAAGTTTAGCACTGTCGGGCGCTCATGTCAAGAAAACGAAATGCATTCAAAAATCTTGAAAAGCGGCGGTTTTCGTGATATTATTTAAGGTATTGTATACATTATATATCTCAATATATCTCAAGAGGAGAATAGCATGACAAAGCTTTTTAGGTATTTGAAAAAATACAGAAAAGAAAGCATTCTTGCGCCGTTTTTCAAGCTCATCGAAGTGGCGTTTGAGCTGACCGTTCCGCTGATAGTCTCGAATATAATCGACGTCGGCATAGAAAACGGCGACAAGGGCTATATAGTCAAGCGCTGCCTGCTGCTCGGTCTGCTCGGCATTTTAGGACTTTGCAGCACACTTGTGGCGCAGTATTTCTCGGCGAAGGCGTCCGTCGGGTTCGCTACCGACATACGCCACGCGCTGTTCAGTCACATCGGTAAGCTCTCATACTCCCAGCTCGACTCTCTCGGCGCGCCGACTCTCATAACCCGCCTGACGGGCGACATAAATCAGGTTCAGACGGGAACAAATCTCACTCTGCGCCTCGTGCTGCGCTCGCCGTTTGTCGTTTTCGGCGCGGTGATAATGGCGTTTACGGTAGACGCGAAGTCCTCGCTCGTGTTCGTCGTTGCGGTGCCCGCTCTCGCTGCGGTCGTGTTCGCGATTATGCTCGTGTGCATACCGATGTACCGCAAGGTTCAGCAGACGGGCTTTTGAGCCAGACCCGCGAAAACCTGCTCGGCACCCGCGTTGTCAGGGCGTTTTGCAAAGAAGATGAAGAAATCGAGGACTTTGACGCAAAAAACAAGGCTCTGACCGAGATGCAGACGGCGGTCGGCAGGATATCGGCGTTCATGAATCCCGCCACCTTCGTGCTCATCAATCTTGCGATAATCGCGCTGATATATATCGGCGCACTGCGCGTCGATTCGGGTGCAATATCGCGCGGCGCGGTCGTTGCGCTCTATAACTATATGTCGCAGATACTCGTTGAGCTGATAAAGCTCGCGAATCTGATCATCAGCGTCACAAAGGCGATCGCCTGCGGCAACCGCATACAGTCGGTGCTTGATATAGAGCCCGCCACCGTCCCCGGCTCGGTCACAGATGGCGACAAAAAATGCGAATACTCCGTTGAGTTTGACGGGGCGTGTCTCTCCTACAACGGGAGCGAGGAGTCCCTGCACAATATTGACCTCAAAATCCCGCGCGGCAGCACGGTAGGCGTTATCGGCTCCACGGGCTCCGGCAAAAGCTCGCTCGTCAACCTCATTCCGCGCTTCTACGATGTCACGGGCGGCTGCGTGCTCGTTGACGGAGTTGACGTGCGCGACTACGACACAAAGGCTCTGCGCTCTAAAATAGGCGTTGTCTCGCAGAAAAAAGCGCTGTTTTCGGGCAGCGTCAGGGATAATATCCGCTTCGGAAAGCAGGACGCTACGGACAAAGAGATATGGCAGGCGCTCGAAACTGCTCAGGCCAAGCAGATGATAGAAGAAAAGAGCGGGCAGCTCGATTTTGTCCTCGAACAGGAGGGCAAAAACCTCTCGGGCGGTCAGCGGCAGAGGATGACGATAGCCCGAGCCTTAGTCAGAAAGCCCGAAGTGCTCATTCTTGACGACGCGGCAAGTGCGCTCGACTATGCCACCGGCGCGGCGCTAAACAAGGCTCTGCGAAACACCGACTTTGCACCGACCGTCATAACCGTCTCCCAGCGTGTTGCGGCCATACGCAATGCGGACACGATAGTCGTGCTCGACGAGGGCGAGATAGTAGGCATAGGCACGAACGACGAACTGCTGCGCTCGTGCGAAGTATACAGGGAAATCTTCGATTCCCAGCTTGAAAAGGAGGATGCGTGACCGTGAAGAACAAAACCGTTTTCAAGCGCGTTATCGCGGTCATAGGCCGCTCCAAGCTGCTGCTGTTTCTCTCGCTCATCCTCTCCGTCGCAAGCGTTATTCTCTCGCTCTATATCCCCGTCCTCGCCGGACGCGCGATAGACGGAATAAAACTCAGCGGAGACGTTGATTTTGATGTAATAAAGACCTGCCTTTTCGGTATTCTCATCTGCGCCGCCGTAGGCGGTGTGCTCCAATGGGTGATGAATATAATCAACAACCGCATAGCCTACAACACCGTGCGCGACATCCGCTCGAAGGCATTTTCTCATATGCAGACCCTGCCCGTGGCATTCGCCGATTCCCACCCCTACGGCGACATCGTCAGCCGCATAACGGCGGACGCGGAGCAGTTCGCCGACGGACTCATATTGGGCTTCTCGCAGCTTTTCACCGGCATTGTCACGATAGCGGTGACGCTCGTGTTCATGCTCACCATATCCCCGGCAATAACCCTCGCGGTCGTCGTACTGACCCCGATATCTCTGTTCACGGCGCGTTTCATCGCAAGGCGCACCTATTCGATGTTCAAAAAGCAGTCCGAGACGCGCGGCGAGCAGACCGCGCTCATCAACGAGATGATACAGAATCAAAAGACCGTTCAGGCGTTTTCATATGAGGACAGGGCGGTTGAAAGATTTGACAAGAGCAACGAAAAGCTGCGCAAATATTCGCTCAAATCCATATTCTTCTCGTCGCTTACCAATCCGACGACCCGCTTTATCAACAATCTGATATACGCTGTAGTCGGGCTCATGGGCGGAATATTCGCCATCGGCGGCATGGTAACAGTCGGCGGCTTTGTCAGCTTCCTCGCCTACTCGAACCAATATACAAAGCCGTTCAACGAAATCTCCGGCGTTGTTACCGAGCTTCAAAATGCGCTTGCCTGCGCGGCAAGAATATTCGAGCTTATAGACGAGGAGTCGGAGAAATCGGACGAAGACTGCTCGACACTCGACGACCCCGAGGGGAGCGTCGAATTTGACGGCGTCCGCTTCTCCTACGACAAGAACAGGAAGCTCATCGACGGCTTCGATTTCTTCGCCCCGTCCGGCAAGACGATAGCCGTTGTCGGCCCGACCGGCTGCGGAAAAACCACGCTTATAAATCTTCTGCTCCGCTTCTATGATGTAGACGGCGGCAGCATAAAGGTTGACGGCAAGAACATAAACGGAATAACGCGCCACAGCCTCAGATATCATTTCGGCATGGTGCTCCAGGACACCTGGATAAAGAACGGCACCGTCCGCGAAAACATCGCGTTCAGCAAGCCCGACGCCACGGATGAGGAGATAATTGCCGCCGCAAAGGCCGCACGTGCACACAGCTTTATAAAGCGTCTCAAAGACGGCTACGACACGGTCATAGGCGACGACGACGGCCTCTCCGAGGGCGAACGCCAGCTGCTCTGCATAGCCCGCGTCATGCTCATGAAGCCGCCCATGCTCATTCTCGACGAGGCCACATCTTCGATAGACACCAGAACCGAATTAAAGGTTCAGGATGCATTCAACACGCTCATGCAGGGGCGCACCTCGTTTGTTGTGGCGCACAGGCTCTCGACCATACGCCACGCCGACTGCATACTTGTCATGAAGGACGGCAAGGTGGCCGAGCAGGGCACGCACGAGGAGCTGCTCGCGAAAAACGGATTTTATACAAAGCTCTATAACAGCCAGTTTGCGCAGTGAGCGAACCGGTCAAATCGGCATCCGATAAACAGGGTGCCGATTTTCGTTTCCTTGACGACACTTGGAAACACGATGAATCTCGTCATATATTAAAAATCCCCACCCGTTTTCTTAATCGCAGCAGCACATTTAATTGACTCGCGGGGCAAAATATATTAATATATATTAAAGGGAAAGGATACCCGCTCCGCTATGCGGACGAAAAGGAGATATTATGCTTAACATCAAAAATCTGACCAAAACCTACGGCGAGAAAAAGGCTGTTGACGACCTCACTCTGCACATCGCGCCCGGCGAGATATACGGCTTCATCGGGCACAACGGTGCGGGTAAGACCACAACGCTGAAATCCGTCGTGGGCATTCTGCAATTCGACGAGGGCGAGATAACGATAGACGGAATTTCTATCAAGGACGACCCGCTCGCCTGCAAGAAAATCATCGCCTATATACCCGACAATCCCGACCTCTACGAATATATGACGGGGATAAAATACCTGAACTTTATCGCGGATATTTTCGGCGTCGGCGCCGATGAGCGCCGCGAGCGCATACATAAATATGCCGATATGTTCGGGCTGACCGACGACCTCGCGCAGCCCATCTCCGCATATTCCCACGGCATGAAGCAGAAGCTTGCGATAATCTCCGCGTGGATACACGAGCCCAAGCTCATCATCATGGACGAGCCGTTCGTCGGTCTCGACCCAGCCGCCTCGCACCTGTTAAAGGGCATGATGCGTGAGGTGTGCAAATCGGGCGGCGCAATATTCTTCTCGACCCACGTTCTCGAGGTTGCCGAAAAGCTCTGCGACAAGGTTGCAATAATAAAGAACGGCAAGCTCATCCGCTCGGGCACCATGGAGGAGGTCAAGGGCGACTCCAGCCTTGAGAATGTGTTCCTCGAACTGGAGGGAGAAGAATGCTGAAAACGCTTCTTAAAAAACAGCTCCTTGAGCTGAACCGCAGCTTCTTTGTCAGCAACAAGACCGGCAAGAGCAAGTCCTCTCGCTCCGCCGCATTCACTATAGTGCTGTTCGTTTTTCTGATGGTCTTTGCTATCGGCGGAATATTCTTCTATATGTCATATATGATGCGCCCGTTGATAACCTTCGGCATGAGCTGGCTCTATTTCTCGATAATGGGTGCCACCGCCGCGCTTTTCGGCGTTTTCGGCAGCGTGTTCAACACATATTCGAGTCTCTACGACGCGAGGGACAATGATCTGCTGCTCTCCATGCCTATCCCCGTGCGGGATATTATGGCGGCGCGTCTGATAGGCGTATACCTCATGGGGCTTATGTATTCGGGCGTCGTCATTGCGCCCGCCGTCTGCGTATATTTTATTACAGCACACCCCGGCATATCCGCCGTATGCACGGTTATAATGGCGATAGCCATCACCGCCGTTGTCCTCGTGCTGTCGTGCATACTCGGCTGGATCGTTGCAAAAATCGCGGTCAAGCTCAAAAACAAGAGCATAATAACCGTTATAGTTTCAGTAGCGTTCCTCGGCGGCTACTACTATATCTACTTCAAGGCCAACGAGATAATCAGCGGAATCGTCGCAAACAGAGAGGCTATTGCCGCAAAGGTGCGTGCCTCCGCTTACCCGCTATATATTTTCGGCAAGGCGCTCGCCGGCGAGGTGCTTCCGACCGTCATAATCTCGCTGCTTGTTATCGCCCTGCTCGTCGTGACATGGCTCATAATGTCGCGCACATTCCTGAAGCTCGTCATAAGCAGCGGAAAGACGGAAAAGGCCGTCTACAAAGAAAAGGCGGTCAGGCGGCAAGGGGCTGACCGTGCGCTGCTGCGCCGCGAGATAAGCCGTTTTCTTTCGAGCCCCTCATATATGCTCAACTGCGCGCTCGGATCGCTGTTTTTGATAGCCGTCGGCATTTTTTCGCTGATAAGGGGCGCGTGGCTCGTTGATATTCTGACCCAATCGAATGAAAATTTGGTAGAATATGCTCCCGCGCTTTCGTGCCTGGGCGTGTGCGTTCTGTCCTCAATGAATATAATCACCGCGCCCTCGATATCCCTTGAGGGCAAGAGCCTTTGGATAGCCCGCTCGCTCCCCGTCAGCTCGTGGCAGATACTCAAGGCGAAGCTCGGACTTCATTTGCTCTTTACCTGCGTCCCCGCGCTTATATGCAGTATCTGCTTCTGTATTGCCCTGGGCATCGATGTTATCGCCTCTGCGGCGGTTATAATCATCCCGCAGATATACACCCTCCTGTGCGCCGTTTCGGGGCTCAGAGTGAATCTCAGGATGCCTAACCTCAACTGGAGCAATGAGAGTGTGGCGGTCAAGCAAAGCCTCGGCGTCCTGCTCGCGATGTTCATCGGCTGGGCGTACGCTATCGTGCTTGTCGCTCTGTATATGCTTTCCGTGCAGCTGCTGCCATCCGCTTTGGCACCGATAATTCCTACTGCCTTTCTTGCGGTCACAGCCGCAATATCCGTCGCAAAGCTCAAGCGCAAGGGTGTAAAAAGATTCGAGGCGCTTTAAGTAAAATCAGATATGAAAACAACCGCGGTTTATATTGATCGCGGTTGCTGTTTTTGAATTTTACGGATTGCGTGCGGTCGTAAGCCGGCAAAAAACGTTCGTGATTCGAATAAACCGTCATATAAAAATCAAACGGCAGACAAGCGTTGACCTGTCTGCCGTTATTCATTTAAGCTTATTTCTCAAGATTGGCCTTGAGGGTGTTGAGCTCATCGCTCAAAGCCTTGGGAAGTCTGTCGCCGAACTTCGAGTAGAACTCCTCGATGCCCTTTGCCTCGTCATCCCAGAGGGAGTTATCAACGCTCAGTATCTCCTTGAGCTGAGCCTCGCTGACCTCGTCCTCGATGCCCGCAAGGTTGATGTCCTCAGCCTTGGGAACGAATCCGATAGCGGTCTCGTCTGCGTCAACCATGCCCTCGCAGCGCTTGATTATCCACTCAAGCACGCGCATATTGTCGCCGAAGCCGGGCCACAGGAAGTTGCCGTCGTCGTCCTTGCGGAACCAGTTGACGTTGAAGATCTTCGGAGCCTTATCCTCGTCGAGGCCTGCGCCGATGTCGATCCAGTGCTGCCAATAATCGGCCATATTGTAGCCGCAGAACGGAAGCATTGCCATGGGGTCGCGGCGAACAACGCCGACTGCACCGGCTGCCGCAGCGGTAGTCTCAGAGGCCATTATCGAGCCGACGAACACGCCGTGATTCCAGCTTCTCGACTGATAAACCAGCGGAGCGAGCTTAGCTCTTCTGCCGCCGAAGACGATAGCGGAAATCGGAACGCCTGCCGGATTCTCAAACTCGGAGCTGATGCACGGGCAGTTGACTGCGGGAGCGGTGAAGCGGCTGTTCGGATGAGCGCCCTTCTCCTCGCTGGTCTTGCCGTTCCAGGGTCTGCCCTGCCAGTCAACGGCATTCTCGGGCGGATTCTTGTCGAGACCCTCCCACCAAACGGTGTTGTTGTCAAGATTATGAGCAACGTTTGTGAAGATGGTATTTTTTCTTGTCGCGGCAAGCGCGTTGGGATTGGACTTTTCGTTGGTGCCGGGAGCAACTCCGAAGAAGCCGTTCTCGGGGTTAATGGCATAAAGTCTGCCGTCCGGACCCTTTCTGATCCAGGAGATATCGTCGCCGACGCACCAGATCTTGTAGCCCTTGTTTCTGTATCCCTCGGGCGGGATAAGCATGGCAAGGTTGGTCTTGCCGCAGGCGGACGGGAATGCCGCGCAGATATACTTGACTTCGCCCTTCGGATTCTCAAGGCCGAGGATAAGCATATGCTCAGCCTGCCAGCCCTCTTTCCAGCCCTGATAAGAGGCTATGCGCAGAGCAAAGCACTTCTTGCCGAGCAGGACGTTTCCGCCGTAAGCGGAGTTGACTGAGATAATGGTGTTATCCTGCGGGAACTGGCAGATATAACGCTTCTCGGGGTCGATATCGCAGCTGCAGTGCAGACCGCGAACCCAGTCGTTGCTGTCTCCGAGGGTATCTATAACTTTCTTGCCGATTCTCGTCATGATAGCCATGTTGAGAACGACATAGATGGAATCCGTAAGCTCAATGCCTATCTTCGAGAAAGGCGAGCCGACAGGACCCATAGAATAGGGAATAACATACATTGTTCTGCCCTTATAGCTGTCCTTAGCTATATCATAGAGCATCTTATAGGCCTCGGCGGGATCCATCCAGTTGTTGGTCGGACCTGCCTGGTCTGCGCTCTCCGCGCAGATAAATGTGCGGTTTTCAACACGTGCGACATCGTTGGGCTTGGTTCTGTGGAGCAGGCATCCGGGGAGAAGATCCTCATTGAGCTTAATCATCTCGCCGGTCTTGCAGGCCTCTGCGCGCAGAGCGTCAAGCTGCTCCTCGCTGCCGTCGATCCACATGACTTTGTCGGGAGATACGAGAGCTATTTTCTCTTCGATCCAGTCGATTACTGTCTTGTTCTGCGTCAAATGTTTCATAAAATTTGACTCCTTTCGTCTAATCTATTAAGAAAGGTACCATCTTTACCCAGTATGTATTATACCCTAAAAAAGTCGGCTTTTCAATGTCTAAACTGTTAACATTCAGCTCTTTTTTGATAAATTTTTATCAATTTCATCAATAGGCATGGAGGCGCGGGCATTGAGGGTCAAGGGAGCGACATTTCCGGCCTTAAATTCGTAGTAGCCCTGGGCGCCCACCATGGCCGCATTGTCGCCGCAAAGGGAAATTTCGGGCATGAAAAGCGACCACGAATGAGCCTTGCATACCTCTTGCATTTCTGCTCTCAGACGCGAGTTTGCGGACACTCCGCCCGCCAATACTATCTTGTCAAAGCCGAGGTTCAGCGCCGCTTTTTCGGTGTTTTCGCGCAGACATCTGACGACCGCCTCGATATACGACGCGCCGAGGTCGGGCACGCTTATCTCCTCACCCTTTTGCTTGGCGTTATGGATTATATTGACAGCCGCCGTCTTGAGCCCGGAGAAGCTGAAATCGTATTCGCTCCCGTCAACGTGCGGACGCGGAAGCTTATAGCTCTTCGGATCGCCGTTTTTCGACACGCGCTCCAGG
>ERZ780014.268-NODE-268-length-26141-cov-3.4333_pt1 | contig 26141 bp, 14 predicted proteins | sample MGYA00511929_ERZ780014 | MGnify/ENA primary metagenome ERZ780014 (study PRJEB29588, sample SAMEA2155132) | human gut metagenome | biome: human gut; feature: human-associated habitat; material: faeces | place: Denmark | collected 2008/2010 ...
GTATTCGTCTCATTTCCCAAAATGGAGATGGTACTCCGTTGCCTGCCGGAACGATACAAGGTATAAAGGAACCGGATGAACGGATTGAAAGTGTCACCCAGCCCTTGAGTGGCTTCGGAGGCAAGCCTGCCGAAACAGCAACTGGGGTGGCTGTGCGACAAACTTCACGCATCAGTAACCGTCACCGTGCCCTCATGATAAAGGACTACGAGCATCTTGTACTGGAATTTTTTCCCGAAGTGGATAAGATACAGTGCATTCCCATCCCGCAGAATAAAGGAGCATCGAAAATATGCCTGGTGGTATTCAGCCGTGCGGAAGACAGCCGTTATTTCCTCTCTCCGGCATGGAAACTGGCGGAAATACAGCAGCTTGTCCGGCAATATGCATCTCCGTTTGCTTCTTTGCGTGTAATTAATCCCGTTTACGAACGTGTGAATGTTCACTGCAAAGCAATCCTGTGGGACAGCGTGCCGGATAAAGGCAAGGCAGTCCGGCAACTTGTTGTTTTGGCACAGAACTATATCGCACCGTGGTATCGGAAAGAAGAAATTCCAATGCTTAGGCAACGTTACTCCTACAAGGAACTTCATGCCCGAATGGTGAATCATGAGGATCTGATGCGGCTGGTCACGTTGGAAGTGAACGGTAAGAGTTTGTCGCGTATAGATGTCGATACCGTGGACTTCACTTTCGAAGGCAAGCACCCTTGGAGTGTATTGCTTCCGGTAATAAAAATAGAACTTCTTTCTTCCTACGACGGCATAGAGAAAGCCGAAATCGGGAGTAACTTCATAATAGGATAGTGGTTTATGGAAAAGAATAATAACAGGCGGAACCGAAGTGTGCTGAAAAGCTATTTTCAGAAAGGTGATGTACCCACAGAACAACAGTTTGCTGAACTGATAGATTCCGTGTCGAACATTGTGGAGGATGGGCAGGTGATGAGAACTCCCAGTGGATGGGCGTTTTTCCCTGGACAAGCCGGTCACTTGGATATCGGGCTTTACACGGAAGAACCTCTCACAGAAGTGGATATACCCACATGGACTCTCGCTGTCACACCCGAAAAGAAGCTGACTGTAAGGAATGCGAAGGGAGAAGCGGTGATGGAAGCGTTGCAAGACAAATCGATAGTATTGTATGGTAGTCTGAAGGTGGAAGACGAAATTACCGCAACGGCTTACCAGACGGCAGGCGGAGGGGGAATCACACCCAGCGGTGAAGGCTATCTGACTGTCCCTGCCGACAAACAGTGGCATGATTTGCCAATCGATGTGTCGCGCGAAGGTTTCGGTTGCCGTGTATACTCTGTATATGCCTCTTTTCGTGAACAGGGTACGGGGCTTTGCCAACTGACACGTGTTACTGCGCTTTGGCTTAACTTTATGCAACAGCGAATTGAATCACCCCAGAAGCACTGGTGGGGATGGACGGGCAGCGTCCGCTTCCGTTGGCAGATGCGGGAAAAGAATATATACCTGCAAATACGTACCAAAAAGCAACTCCCATCCGGTGAGATACATTGCCGAGTGGTGGAAATGTATAAAGGATAAGCTGATGGGAAAAGGTAATAATGGACCCTATATCAGGCAGTTGGCGGAAAACGAAAATCTGTACTCATACCTGCAAAGGCAGACACTTGAAGAAGTGCACCGCCTCTCAGGAAAGGTATGGACGGATTTCAACGCTCATGATCCCGGGGTGACCCTGGTGGATATCGCCAACTATGCGTTGACAGAAATGGACTACAAGCTCGGTTTCGGTACGATGGATTACCTGACCGGGGAAGATGGAATCTTCGAACCTGGACGTTTCGGACTCTTTCCACCCGAAAAGGTGTATACCACTGCCCCTGTTACACCGGAGGATTATCGAAGACTGTTCTTCGCCCGCATTCCGGAACTGGAAAACGTATGGGTGGAATGTAATGCGGCAACCGGCGGCTACACTGTCAAGATTGCTCTTCCTCCCTTTGAAGAAGAGGATAACGGAAAAACGGTGGTAAAGCAGGTTGCGAAGATTTACAACAGCCACCGTAACCTGTGCGAATATCTCGACAAGGTAATCATCGTGAGGTCTGCAGAACTGGAATTTCATGCAGAATTTGAGATAGAGCCGGGCAAAGATGCGTCTATTGTGTTGGCTAGGCTCTACGGAACTATCTTGCATTATCTTTCCGGCGGAGTGTATATCTGTGCGCCGGAAGAGCTGGAAACCTCCGGCTTGTCACCCGAAGAGTGGTTGGAGGGGGCGGAAGGCATTGTGCGTGTGGTAATTCCTATGCAAAAGAACACTGAATATGAGTTATATAAGAAACTTTGTCAGGTGGAAGGCATCCGGTCGTTCAGTACTTGTTACCTGATGAAGGATGGAAAGCCACAGACCGATTTCTCCGAAGGGTTTAGCTTGAAAATTCCATGTATGGAGAAAGAACTGAAAATACGTATCCGTCAGGGGCGCTCTGTTATGGGAGTCGATATGGAAAAGTTCACAAGATATCTGAAAACCTTTTATTATGCTCAGAAGCGTATCAGCACGAATGAAAGCGACGTAAAAGGAATTGGTTGGGGAAATATGGTAGGAACGTACCGCAACATTTTCACCTATTCCCCCATAGCCGGAGAGTTCCCCGCATGTTACCGTCTCTCACTCGGACAGGAAACTCATGCTTCCTTTGAGGCATACTTGAAACTGTATGATCGGACAATACAACAAGGATTGGAGGAAGTGAAAGAACTTCCGAACGTGCTTTCCATTGAAGAAAAAGACATGGGGCGTCATTCTTCCTTTCGGAATATCTATGCACTGAAAAGTCGTTATCTGGATTTTCTTGATCACCTGTACGGAGTAGAGAGCCAGCCCGAATGGTTGGAAGAGTCAAACTGTTATGGTGAAATGGAGAGTGAGACGATTGGACGGCGAATGTCATTCTTGCGTCATGTTGCCTATCTGATAAAAAATAGAGCAAAGGCGCGGGATATTACGATGTCGGAGGGAGAGCATAACGCTCCCATAGTGAAGGAGTGGTTTTGCAGGTTGTTGGGCATTAACGGGAACGAGGAACATACCGTGGGCAATGTTCTTCCCGGGCATAATCTACAACTGATAGAGAAGAAACCCGACCGTCCCCTGGCGGACCGACTGGATGCTCTGCTTATTGATGAACGTATGCTGGAACCGGAGCACGTGACGGCCGTAACTTATGAGCAACTGGCAACGGATGAGGAAGGAAAGCGTAAAGAATATAGTCAGTTAAGAGCGGAACTGCCGATATTCAACCGGAGCAGGATAAGCGGCGACTTATTCCGCCACGGCATTTCTCTTGGTAACTACCGGATTGTAGAAGCTAAAAAGGGTGAGTATCTGTTGGTGGTCCACAATAAGGAGAAAGGCGGATGGACCAATCTTGGACGTACCGATAACAAAAAGAGGTTGAATACACTGGCGAACATCCTGCGGAGATATTTACTGGAATTGAACCGGGAATGTGAAACGGTTTACGTATTGGAACCGGTATTGGTGAGAAAAACGGAACCTTTCCGGCTACTGATTGTGCTTCCTATGTGGACGCTTCGTTTCCACTCGCCGCGCTTCAGGGAGATGTGCAGGGAATTATTGCGCTCTATTATTCCCGCCCACCTGGCAGGCCGGATATACTGGATGGATGAGATAAGTATGCAAGGTTTTGAACATTGTTACAAATTATTAATGAGGGCTTTGACCAACAATGACTTGGCGGATTACAGCGCCCAATTGCTGGAAGTCATATACGAGTTGCTGGGTAAAGCCGTGGAAATACAGATATTAGATGATACGAATTGAACATATATCGTTTGAGTTCGCTGCTGCGGACGAACGGTTCGTACACGACTTGTATGCGGACTGGGATGGCTTTTGCCGTAACTATTTTGAAAAAACGGTGGATGAATGCCTTTCTCCTTTGGATAAAGACAAGGTGTTGCATGAAATAGAACTGTTGGAATTGGATTTGGGGAGTATCCCCGAGGAAAACTTCTACCGTGAGTTTCCCCGGCGCCTCAAAGCGGAACTGCTGAAAGTGTTGCCTTCATGGAGCATACCGACGGAGAGCGAACGGAAAAAGACGGATGCTTCACGCCTGGAAAATCTACTGTTCTATCTGGAACATGGTTATCAGAAGGTGGAATGGGACAATAGTGCTTTTAACCTAACGGAAGAATTGGATTGGGCCGTTTTGCAACAGGCGCTTCATGCAGAGGGTGTAGTATCTCTCTGTATGAGAAAAGATCACGCTTTGTGTCGTTTGCTATGGCAGACAAATGATGACAATACTCTTATCCGACTCTATACCGACTTACTTTCCATGTCATCGTTTGGCTTGTACGAGAAACGTCGTTTCCTTGCAATACTTCTGGAGATGAACCCCGGTATACCCGTGCGTTTTATTCACGAGGATAATGATGACAACAGGCTGCAAAATATGGCGGAACTACTCGATACGCTGTCTGTCCGTCGGATAATGGAAACAGAAACGGAAGAACATGCCGAAGTCGACCTGCCCCCATACTGGCATTATTTGTATGAATGGCTTATCAATTATTATCCCTTTAACGGGATTGCTATCTTTGGGGGTAAAGGAGATTTTATCCGCCATCTGCACCATCGGTTGCTCACATTCATCCGTAAGCGAAACTACTCTTTCTACCTCTCTAAAATGGAACTGACAGTCAACTTCCTGCTTGAAGTTTTCGGACCTGATTATTATAGGGATGTATTAAATGCTATCTATGACCTCCAACCGCACTATGCAGACGGTTCACCTGTGTATGACGGATATTTAAACCGGGAATTGTATCGTATCTTTTTACAACTTTCTCTACTTCGTCTGCCGATGGCGGGAGAAAGTCCGAAAGAGAATCTGGATTCCGGGTGGAAGCAAACGGCATATCCTACAGATATGGAAATGGTGGCAGAATATCTAAATGATACGCAGAAAAATATGGCGGACAAACGAAGCTTATTTAGGCTACTGATAAAGGAAAAGCCGGAAATACTGACGGATTGGTTACAATCGGAGGCTGCCAAAGACAACGCTCTACTTAGTGTTATAGCTAATATGGTTGATACTGATCTTCTCAACCGTCTGCTTTCTTCCGTTTCTTTCATGGCGATGGAAGTGGTTGACCAGGTAAGAACCTATCTACTGAACCATATATCGAAAACAGAATGTCTAAAAGGGATTTCTGAAACTCGGTTTAACTTTATTTTTTGCAAAGCAGTGTTGCTTTGGATAGAAAACGAACACTGCGGTCTTTCGGAGTCGGAACGTATCGAACAACTTCTACATCAGTTCTATCAGGAGTTTTCAAGTGGTAGTAATGAGCCTTCTATCAAAATATTATCTGAAAAATTGTACTTGTCGGAAGATGTTTGGAAGCAAGATGCAGGAAATGGTAAAATACGTGTCGACATTCTGAAACTTCGACAGATATTAGCAGACAAGAGTATACCGGAACTTGTAAAACGTAGAATGACGGCATTGTTCTTGGAACAATCCATAGAAAATGAAGAGAATGCCATATGGCTGTTACACGAGCATGAAGTATTGGAGTATACACTTACTCTAATAAGTCAGCCGGTTTTAGAAGAAATTATCAGGCGGTCGGTTGTGCGGATGAACGGTATATCTCATATTGCGGAATTGTTATCCCTGTTTGATTGGCTGGTAACTAACGAACAGGCCCTCTCAGCATATTTGAAGGATAGGACATTCGGACTGAAGGTACAGATGATTTTATGGCTGGCAAAAGTTTCCCAATCGTCAATGAAGATGGAGGGCACTGCGAGAGAAATTCTTTATTTACTTCTTATGACATTGTTTGGCAAGGAAAATATACCGGTTGTCATTAAACTGGTATTTCAAGGAAGCATTAGGGAGACAGAAACCAGAAATGAGGAATATGATGATATGGAAGCAGTACTGGACCTGCTGATGACTATCGAGGCAGGTAACGGGAATCCTGCAAAAGTAAGGTTTGAGGAATGGGTACGGCAAACCAAAAAAGATTCCGACATCCTTCCCATATTGTTGGAAAACCGCTGGAACGCTGGAAATGGCTTTACCGATTGGCTGGAAGACGCTACCATCTTTACAGATGATAAGCGTGAGTTGTTACAGAGAATGGTTGTCGAAAAAGTACATGAATGGGTGGGGCTGCTACGTAGGCAACCCGAAGAAAGCAAGGCTGTAATATTTGTTGCAACCTATTTGTCAGCGCCTCTTCTTCTGCAAAGCGTGGCACAAGCGGACTTCCGTCAAGCAGCGGTATTGTCGGAAACGATTGAATGGCTGCAATGCAAAGCTGATGGGATTCCATTCCTTACCGGAAATGACAGGCTTTTTTCAACGGCTCTTTCAGAAGCATTGCTGTTCTTTATGCAAGATAGAGATACATTAGGTGGAAGATCCTTAACGGAAAAAGAGGTGGTAAAAAAGTTCCTGGCTCATTTGTATTTTGTCTATACCGGGAAGACTGATTTCCAAAGCGATGCGGAATGGACGAATTTATCGGTCAATCTGGCTGTTGACTTGGAAATGGAGGCATGGCAAGATGTACGGGAGGCCGAGTTTGCTGATGTATTGTTACAAAAGAATATAAGCAATACCATATTCAGTCATCATATTGTTTCCGTTCTGGAAAAGTATCCGGAGAAATTTTTGGCATGGCTGGAGAAGGATGCTGATCTGGTTTTGATAAAACGGATTGTCGATGTATCGGATATAACCATACTGGAACAATTGAGTCTGTTTTTGTCTGCCGTTGCAGGATTTGAATATCCTGATGATTTCAGGCAGTTGACAAGCTGGCTCAGCCGATTCGCTAATGATCGGGTATTTGCTTCAGATATAACCAGAATATTGCTGTTATGGGTAAGGGAAACAAATTGGAAAAAACAAACGCCGGAACAAATGGAAGATTATTTCATTTCCCGCCTGTTCGGTAAAAACGTAACCCGATTACCGATAGAGTGGATTGCAGATGATACTTTGCCGGAAAGTGTACGAAAAAGAATGCTCTACAACCATATCTTCTTCCGACCGAAAGAACTGTTGGCCTACATTCGTCAGTCTGTGGTACGGAATACATTGCATACAGATAAATGGTTGGAATGGATGAATACCGGAGAATGGCTGCGGCTGGTTGCAAGTCTGTCTCTTTCGCAAGCAGAACTGTTGCAGCAAGTTATGGATTACATATTGATAAGTTATCCGGTTCAAAAGGAACATTTAGAGACTGCTCTGGTAACCTATATCATTGAAAATCCTTCGGAAGAATGGGCGTACAATAGCAGGGAAGAGAATATTCGCTCATTTGTGAAATCACTTCCTATCCTGCAAGAAAAAACAGAAAATGAACTTAAAGACATAGTGAATATGATAAGTGAAAAATTAATGCCGAAAGAGGACAAGAATTGGCTAACCGGCGAACCGGTGTCTGATTCTAAAATATTCTTTGTTAATAATGCAGGTCTCTGTCTGCTGTCTGCATGGTTTCTCCGATTGCTGAGTATGCTCGATTATCTGAACGAGGCAAGGAAGGACATCAAAGATACGAAATCAAGAATTCGTGCCATGTTCTTGTTACAATACCTCACTTGTCAAGAAGAAAAGGAATACCGGGAAACAGAATTGGTGTTCAATCGTCTGCTTGTTGGGTTGCCGATGCATATCCCGTTGCCAAAACGGCTGGAACTGACTGCCGAGGAAAAACAAATCGCTGATAGCTTACTGTCGGCAGTAAAAGCGCATTGGTCCAAGATGAACGGAACATCGCTGAAAGGATTTCTGCAAAGCTTTGTTACCCGTACAGGTCGCTTGGAGGAACAGGACGAAAAATGGCTACTTACCGTGGACGACAAGACGCATGACATTCTACTCGATTCCGTTCCCTGGGGATTCCGGCAAATACGTTTACCGTGGCTGAAGAAATACATACAAGTAAAATGGCACGATAAGCAGGAATTCTGATATTAAATATTAAATAAAGAAATCGTATGGAAGCAGAGAAAGTACATCAGGAAAAAGTAGCACGTACCATACAGCAAAAGCAGGATGGCGGCGGTGCATTACAATTTGTTGATAACCGTATGGTGAACACACTTTTGCAACGTGTTGGCTTAGAGGATGAAGAAGGATTTCAGATGAAAACTGCCCAGTTACAGTCTGACGAGGAAGAAGATACCTTGCAGGGTAAATTTGAACCTACTGTTCAGCGTGTGGAAGATGATGCAGAGGGCGTGCAAATGAAATCGGATACTGTATGCCAACAGAAACCGAATAATACCGGTTTGCCTGATAATCTGAAAGCTGGGGTCGAAAGTCTTTCGGGGTTTTCAATGGATGATGTAAAAGTACATTATAATTCTTCACAGCCTGCCACTGTCCAGGCATTAGCTTATACGCAAGGAACGGACATCCATGTGGCACCCGGCCAAGAGATGCATCTGCCCCATGAGGCATGGCATGTAGTCCAACAGCTGGCAGGACGTGTTGAACCTACTACGGAAGTGGGTGGTATGCCGGTCAACGACAATATAGATTTAGAACATGAGGCGGACGTAATGGGTGCCAGAGCGAATAGCTTGTAAAAGAATAGTCTATGAATGAATTTATCGGATGGTTCAATCAAGTTTTGACTATTTCTATCCAGCTTTATTTCCAACAGGAGTGTGAATACTCCTCGCTGGAAGAAGTAAAACCACCTGTAAACGGATGGTTGGAAAAGGTGACTGGCGTTCCCGACTTGACATTTGACGAACGGATGGTGGTCATGTTGGCGTTGATGCCGCATGTCTGTCCGCAGATACTGGACATCTTTTTTGTACAAAACAAGAACTTCGACCGGCAATATACGGAATTCGGTGGTTGGAAAGGCTTGTCACATGGAGGTTTTCTGCCAACTGGTGAGACTGCCTCTTTTATCCTTGCCGGAGAAGATACGGAAAAACGGAAAGGGGTGATCCGGTTCTTCCAGAAGGATCACTGGTTCTACACAAAGAATATCCTCCGTCTGGAAGGCGCCGGAGAAGGTGAACCCTTTCTCAGTGGGCAATTGCGTGTATCGGAAGAATTCTTAAGCCGTGTCTTGCTGGACAAGGAATATAAACCTGATTATAACATCGGCTTTCCCGCCAAACGCATTACCACGCAGCTGGAATGGGAAGATATGGTACTGGACTATCAGGTAGCTATCGAATTGGAAGAAATCAATGTATGGATTTCCTCCGGTAAGACTGTCATGGAGGATTGGGGACTGTCCCGTATTCTGAAAGCTGGATACCGTTCGCTGTTTTATGGGCCTCCGGGTACAGGAAAAACATTGGCTGCGACTCTTTTGGGCAAGAAGAATGAGATGGATGTGTACCGGATAGACTTGTCCATGATTGTATCCAAGTATATCGGCGAAACGGAAAAGAACTTGGCAAAGGTATTCGACCTTGCCGAGAACCGGAACTGGATTCTGTTTTTTGATGAAGCGGATGCTTTGTTTGGCAAACGTACATCCACCAATACATCCAATGACCGACATGCTAACCAAGAAGTGGCTTACCTGTTGCAACGGATTGAAGATTTTCCCGGCATGGTCATTCTGGCGACAAACCTACGCTCGAACATAGACGAGGCATTCTCCCGCCGTTTCCAGTCGGTGGTTTATTTTCCGATGCCGACGGAGGAACAACGGGCTGAGTTATGGCGGAACATGCTTCCTGGGAAATGGTTGGGAAAGGATGCGGAAGAATTGATAACTATGGCGGCGGAAACGGAGTTGTCCGGTGGGGCTATTACGAATGTGGTGAGGCGGTGTGCATTGCGCATGATCCAGTCAAAGAAGAAACTGCTGGATAAAGTAATGTTGAAAGAGGCATTGCAGAAAGAAAAAATAAAAAGTTGAATGTAAGTATGCTTTTTGATAGATTTAATTCGTACAGTATTTATTGCATGGTTTAAGAATAAAAATGTATATTTGCGAAAACTAACTTTTAAACGTTATGAGTACAATTTTGCAATTAGCTCCACAGAATGTGTGGAAGCATTTTTATTCGCTGACTCAAATTCCCCGTCCGTCTGGACACATGGAGAAAATAACAGAGTTCCTTGTAAACTTTGGAAAAGGCTTGGGCTTGGAATCATTTGTCGATGAAATAGGCAATGTTATCATTCGTAAGGCAGCTACTCCGGGTATGGAAAACCGCAAAGGCGTCATTCTTCAGGCACACATGGATATGGTGCCTCAGAAGAACAATGATACTGTTCACGATTTTACAAAAGATCCTATTGAAACCTATATCGATGGTGATTGGGTAAAAGCTAAAGGTACAACGCTGGGAGCTGATAATGGTCTGGGTGTTGCTGCTATCATGGCAGTGCTGGAAGATAATAGCTTGAAGCACGGTCCGCTGGAGGCTTTGATTACGAAGGATGAAGAAACAGGCATGTATGGTGCTTTCGGTTTGAAACCGGGGACACTGAAGGGGGAAATTTTGCTGAATCTTGACTCGGAAGATGAAGGCGAACTTTATATCGGTTGTGCCGGAGGTATTGATCTGACGGCTACACTGGAATATAAGGAAGAAGCGCCCGCTGCTGATTCTGTGGCCCGTAAGATTACCTTGAAAGGTTTGCGTGGCGGACATTCCGGTCTGGAAATAAATCAGGGACGTGGTAATGCCAATAAACTTTTGGCTCGCGTGGCACATGATGTGCTGATTGAATTTGATTCTCAGCTGGCAAGTTTCGAAGGTGGAAATATGCGTAATGCCATTCCTCGCGAAGCGTGTGCTGTATTGGTGTTCAATCCGGAAGATACGGAAGGGCTGGAAGACTATATTAAAGAATATGAGGCGCAAATCAATGCGGAATATGCTCCAATTGAAAGTGGCATTACTTTGACGATAGAGTCGGTTGAACTTCCTACAGCTATTGTACCTGCTGAAATTCAGGACAATATGATTAATGTGCTGATGGCTTGTCAGGATGGCGTGATGCGCATGATTCCTACAGTGCCCGATACCGTGGAAACTTCATCTAATCTGGCAATTGTTATCATTGGTGGTGGTAAAGCGGAAGTACGTATTCTGGCACGCAGTTCTTGCGATACGATGAAAGAATTCCTGGCAGACAGTTTGACGGCTTGTTTTGCCATGGCAGGTATGAAGGTAGAACTAAGTGGAGGATATTCCGGCTGGCAGCCTAATGTGGATTCTCCGATTTTGCATGCTATGAAGCTGTCGTATAAACAACAGTTTGGAGTAGAACCTGCTGTAAAAGTAATCCATGCAGGTTTGGAATGTGGTATTATTGGTGCCAATTGTCCGGGATTGGATATGATTTCCTTCGGACCTACACTGCGTTCTCCGCATTCACCGGATGAACGTGCATTAATTCCTACAGTTCCTAAATTTTACGATTTTCTGGTAGCAACACTGGAACAAACACCTGAAAAGTAGAGAAATATCTATAGATTTTAAAAGCGGGGAGAATGTTTTTTTGAACATTCTCCCCGCTTTTTTTATTTGATATTTTTATTAAAAAAAATGCCGTTACTTTATAGGTAACGGCACAAAATATGGTGCAAACATAAGTGTTTTTCCATAAATGTGCAAATAAAGCTGTTCTTTTTTCTATAATTCTTAAAAAAAAGAGTAATTGTATTCAAAAAACATTCAATTATGAAACAAAAATTATTATTGGAGATGCTATCCTCTACTATTCTGGAACTTCGTGCCAATGGTCAGTGGGGCACTGCACATGTATACCGGAGCGCACGGAATTCTTTCTCTGCATTTAATGATGATAAGGATATACCGTTCTGCAAATTGAATCCGAACCTTTTGAAACGCTTCGAAATTTATTTGCGCCAGCGAAGATGTAGTTGGAATACGGTATCTACTTATATGAAGGTGCTCCGGGCGGTTTATAATCGGGCAGTAGATAATGGTTATGCCTTGTACATACCAAGGCTTTTCAGGCACGTACATACAAGTGTATGTGCTGATCAGAGAAGATCTTTAGATGTTTCTGATATTGGAAATTTACTTTATGAAACAGAGAAAGTATCTATTAATGGTACTTTACCTTTAGACGTACAAAAAACAAAGATACTATTTGCGCTTATGTTTTTGCTGCGGGGAATCCCATTTGTTGATCTGGTGTATTTGCGTAAAACGGATATCCAGGATAATATTCTGAAATACCGTCGTCGGAAAACCGGTCGATCATTGACAGTGGCGTTGACACCTGAGGCTATGAGATTGATTCGAATGGTGGCTAATACAGATAAGAATTCTCCTTACCTATTCTCTTTCCTATCCAGTCCTGAAGGCACAGAAACGGCTTATCATGAATATCAATCGGCATTGAGGGCTTTCAATTATAAATTGTCTGTGTTGAAGAAATGGATGGGAAGTCATGCTCATCTAAGTACGTATACTATTCGCCATACGTGGGCGACAATGGCTTATCATTGTGAAATACATCCGGGTATCATATCAGAAGCGATGGGACATTCATCTATCAAGGTTACGGAAACTTATTTGAAGCCTTTTCAAAATCAAAGGATAGATCAAGCTAATCAAGAAGTTATCTCCTTTGTGAAAGGGTATGCTGCTGTCTTCTAAAGAGTGGGGCGGATTTTATAGAATTTCATTATAAAACGCTGATATTTGACTATTGTAGAAATGCAAATAATCAGCTAATTTCCTGGGAATTATTCTCTGGTTGTTTCTCCTATTTCCTTCTTTATAGCTTATTCGTTGTGGGTATATTGTTGTTTATCAGTGAAATATCGTATTTTTCTTTAGTGGTTTTTATTAAATATTCCTCTTTCTCACTCTATTCTATGTCCTCTTTTCTTACAAATTTGTTTGGTAGGTAATTTCTCTCATGTCCCGACATGTTATTTGACTGATAAAAGCCTTTTTCTAGAGTTTTTTGGTACGTTTTCTCTTTTTATTCAACAATTCCGTTACCTATAAAGTAACGGTATATAATGAGATGAGGATTATTGATCAGACTATTATTATTCTTTATTTTTTTAAATTTATAAATTTAAAGTTTTTTATTATGAACAAAAAATTTCTAAGTGCAATCCTGTTCGGGGCTTTAATGGTTGGCTCTACGGGGACATTTACGTCTTGTAAGGATTACGATGATGACATTGACGGACTAGAACAACGCATGGATGCTGTTGAAAAGCTTGTCAATGATCTGAAGGCTAAGATCGAGAGTGGCGCTGTTATTACCAACGTTGTATCAACATCAACCGGAGTAACGGTTACGTTGAGCGATGGAAAAACGTTTAACTTGACGAATGGAACTAACGGTACTAATGGTACAAATGGTACAGATGGAAAGCCGGGATCTGTGGTTTCTATCGGTGAGAATGGTAATTGGTTCATTGACGGCGTAGATACAGGAAAGCCTTCTCGTGGAGAAAAAGGCGAAGCTGGTGAAGATGGACAACCTGGTCAAGACGGAAAACCAGGTGAGGATGGACAACCTGGTCAAGACGGAAAGCCTGGTCAAGACGGAAAGCCTGGAATTTCTGCTCCTACTATTTATTATTATCCTGGAGTTGAAGGTGATGAAGCTGGATATTGGGTGAAAGTAACCATAGCAGTTGATGGCACTGAGACAAAAATTGTAACTACAGAGAAATGTTTGCCGGAAGGAACTATCGGTGCTGTTTGGGATTCGGAAAATGGTTATTTAATTCTTGATAATGTAAAAGGATATGATGGTGCTATTCAAATTAAATTGTTTGGTAACTTACAATCGTTGGCCTTTGTACCCGAAGTGATTGATACTAAATTGGGTATGGGAGTTATTGATTTCTATTCAATTTTAGTACCAAACAAACAGAATGCTTCTAAATATGATTTCGTTGTAACGAATACTCCGACGATAACTTACCGTTTGAATCCACAGAATGCTTCTATTAAGAGTCTGGAATGGTCATTCATTAACCGTGTGGTAGAAACACGTGTGGCTGGTGATAATGCTAATTTACTCTCTATTGTAAAATCTGCTGCCGGTACTAAGGGAGGAATGGACTTTACTGTAAAGGCTAATGGTAATTTGTCTGAACTGAAGGCTAACGAAGAAGCTATTGTAGCTTTACAAGCTTATAATAAGGAAGAAAATACAGAAATCGTTTCTGATTATGCAGTTGTGAAAGTAGCAGACCTGAAACAGTTCTCTATTATAAATAAAGATGAATTGCCAGCTAAGGTAGTAGAGTATCGGACTGTCCGTCCGGATATTACTGCTGCGTCTGATGTAACTATGCTGTACACTGGTTCTCTTAATCTTTATGATATTACCGAAACTTGGGCTAAAGAAATTACTAAGACGCTTCCCGCTATAGGTGTAAAGCCGACTTATGTATTTAGTAAAGTTGATAAATACTTGGGAACAGATAACAAAACTGATCAACAGAAGTTTGTTACTTTGGATGACAAGGGGCTTGTAAAAGTAGACAATGAGTGGCTGGCACAAGGTACTGCTGCTGTAGGTCGTACGCCACTATTCGAAGTATCTGCTAAAGTTAATGGTGTGGAAATAGCTCACGCTTTTATCAAAGTTAAAATTGTAGATAAACAAGCTGTAGAGCAAGGAGATTATGTCTTGGATGTAGCTCTTGGAGATATCGAATACAGTAGTTTGGCTGCTAATGTTGGTAATAGATATGATTTCTCTTGGGATAGAGCAAATTCTGAAGTTTATGACGCGTTAGGTCTGACAAGAGAACAATTTATGGCTAAATATGTAGATTATTCGGCACAAACAACCCCGAAGGGAGTAACTGCATATGCTTGGACATTTGCTTCACAAGATCCTACAGAAACGGCAATGGCTTGGATTAATATTAATCCGCAAGTTGCTTTAGGTGCAGGTGAAGTGAAAGTTACATATCCTGCAAAAGATAATTATAGTAATAAGAATGTAGTTATCAAGTTCACTTACAATATTGTTCATGAAAAGGCACTGCCTGATTTGAACCAAGATTACTTGATTGGTACAAATGTTATTCAAGTGAAAGGTAAGATGGTAGGAAACTCATGGAAATTGGTAGGTGCAATGAAGGAGCAATGTAAGAACTATCTTGATGGATATACTTTACCGAATAATCATACTAAGCTGTTCTTCCGTTTGAAGGCTACTACTCCGTTGCAGACTGGTGCTGCTATTAGTGGTGGCGACTGGACAAATCAGGAAATTAGCCTGACTACACCATTGACTGAAAAGGAAGTGAGCAGAGACTATAAAGTTGAAATGGTAGCATCTCTGGTAAATGGCGGTGAATGTGTTAAAGAATACATTGTACGTTTTGTAAGACCGTTTGATGCGAAGATTGACGCATTCAGCCTAAAGACTTTCCAAGCTACTGCAGATAGTAAAGATCTTGTTGGTTTAGTAACTATCACAGATAAAGATGGTGAGGTTGTTTATGAAAAGGGTGCTTATACTCAATATGGCAAGACTGTTTACAAGTTGGATGCTGCCGGCATTTCATTCGCTTATAAATTGAAGGCTGATGCTTCATTCGGTGACAATCTGACATTATCAGGAAGCACTGTGACTTGGTACAATCAAGGTAATGACTTGCAGCAAAACAAGAGTGCTAAATCAATAGCTGTTATCACAATTCCTGATATCGCAAAGATAGAGGTTGAAGGTAATATTACGGTATTGTCTACGGCAAATAGTAAATAAGCTAATAGAATTGATACAACTACTCTGTGAAGACTAGTCCTTTTTTTCACCATCGTGAAAAGTAAAATGTTGTTGTGTGAGGCTGTTTCCAGTGGGAAGCGGCCTCACTCTTTTTCTGCCATCTTGTCTCCTGCCTTGTCATTCGTTTCATTTCCTGCCATTCTTGCTTATTTTCTTCTTGTCTAATCTTCTTATTTTTGATGTAGATCAAGAAATATGTTATAAAACATACTTTTATGTAATATATCGCTCGAAGTTTCGAACAAAGGTATTATTTTTGTGTTATAAAACATGATTTCAATAGGATAACAAGATTTTTAAGGAGGATAACAAAATGAAAATGTTAAAGAAAATTTTTAAGCACATCAGCGAAGCTGATAAGCACGTTTGGGGTTACTCTACAATTTATTAACCCCCTTTTTATGAGTGTGTATTTGATTTTTAGGTATTAGTTTAATTTTTAAGGTTATGAAAAAAAAGATTTTTAAAACATGGAGAAACATTCTCGCCGAAGTAGGTCGGAATGAGATGTTGATGATGGGTTATACCCTGAAGAAGTAAAAAAGCATTTGAACTAAACTTTATGAAGCGAGGAGTACGTCTTGAAAACGTATTTCTCGCTTCTTTTTATATCCCTTTGAAAGCTTTTTTATATAAAAAACAGCTTTTGTTTAAACTTTATTCCCTTTCTTTGTTGTTAGTACAAAGACTAACAGAATAGTATCCATGGAAAAAATTCAAAGAATTTGTAGTTTGGTGTTGCTGGCAGCGTTTTGGGGCTGTGTGCCTGTGCTGCATGCGCAGTCGTTTGATAAGTTGTGGAAGCAAGTGGAGCAAGCACAGGAAAAGAGTTTGCCGCAAACTGTGATTAAACTGACGGATGAGATATTCCGGAAGGGGGAACGCGAAAAGAATACCCCGCAGATGCTTAAAGCCTATATGTGCCGGAATACGTATCAGAATATACTGACGCCCGATAGTTTCTATGTCAATCTGAAAGGATTGGAACAATGGGCGTTGCGTGAGCAAAATCCGGTCAGCCGTGCAGTGTTGAATTCACTGGTAGCGAGTATCTATGCCAATTATGCAGATAATAACCGCTGGGAATTGCGGAATCGTACTTCGCTTAATTTGGGAGAGACGGCTCTACCGGCGGATATCCGCGAATGGAGTGCCAATTTGTTTGTGAATCAGGTAATAAAATATACCGGTGAAGCCTTGAAAGACTCTACTGAGTTACTGAAGACATCTTCACGTACTTATATTCCTTTTGTGATTTTAGGAGATGCAAGTGAATACTACCATCATGAAATGTATCATTTGCTGGCATCACGTGCTATCGATGCTTTACAGAAAGTCTCGTGGTTTGATACGGATTCTTTGGTGAAGAAAGACATTATGGGCATTTATGGGCAGATGATGAATACCTATCGGAAGATGCCTGATCGGGAAGATGCTGCCGTACTGACTATGCTGGATTATATGGCTTGGCGTAACCGTGAAGGAGATGTCTTGCTTCGTCCCCGTGCTGTAAAAGAAGGTGAGAGCGAAGCACCGAACCAATATCTACGTGCATTAGACCGTATCATTAAAGACTATGGTAAACGTGATGTATGTGCAGAGGCGTATCTGGCTAAGGCCCGTTATTACCGCAATATGCGTAAATACCCGGAAGCATTGCAAACCTGTGATGAGGCTATTAGTCTTTACCCTGACTACAAACGCATATCCGCATTGCGTGAACTGAAAGAAAGCATATTGCAACCTCAACTTAACCTGACTGCAAGCAAGGCTACTTACCCCGGTGACTCTTTGAAATTGAGAGTGACCCATCGTAATCTGGATGGATTTACAGTGAACCTGTTTCATACTACTTTATTGAAAGAGGAAACTGATATGCCACAGATCAATACCTCTTTTTATAAGAAATATGCCCGTAAAGTGAAGGCAGAACACTTCTCTTTGTTGCGCCCGGATAATTACCAGTCGGCAGATAGTACATACAGCATGCTGATGCCCGGCGAACCAGGCGTTTATGTTATGCAGATTGTACCTGATGACAAGAAAGGCAAAACTTCTGAAAACTATCTCTATCTTACTCGCTTCAAGGTGTTGACCTTACCTTTATCGAATAAGGATTTTGAGGTTGTAGCTTTGGATGCTGAGACTGGAAAGCCTATTGCAGATGCTCAGATTACTTTCTATTCCAGTTACGGAACAAAGAACAATGAGGTGCTGGAGCAGAAAACTACAGATGCTTCGGGCAAAGTGGTAATGCCGTGGGTTAAGCAATTCCGTGCGTTGAGTGCTACGAAAGGCACTGATACAGCAATGCCATTGCAGCGTATTTATAATAGCTCTAATGGAGTCTGGAATGGCACAGATGAAGAGTTTGATGAAGTGAAGATTTTAACGGACCGTTCCATATATCGTCCGGGACAGACTATCTATATAAAAGGTATAGCTTATGCCCAAGAGGGAGATACCGCCAAGGTTCTTCCAAATGAAACTTATACGGTGGAGCTCTCGGATGTGAATGGTAATGATATTGGAGAGAAAAAAGTCCGTACCAATGAATTTGGTTCGTTTACCACAGAGTTTATACTGCCTGCTGCCTGCCTGAATGGGTCTTACACGATTGAAGTTGAGGAAACTGATGGCCGGGCATTTATACAAGTGGAAGAATATAAGCGTCCTACATTCGATATAGTTTTTGATCCTCAGAAGGATTCCTATCAAGTAGGAGACAGTGTACAGGTGAAAGGTACGGTGAGTTCCTTTAATGGTGTGCCTTTGCAAGGGTTGGAACTGAACTATACCGTAACCCGTAGTCTGTTTTCGTGGTGGAGATCTTATGGGCAGAGTTCCACTTCACTGGCTTCCGGCACAGTGACGATAGGAGATGACGGAATGTTCTCTATTCCTGTCCGCCTGCAAGGTGTGAAAGGGGAGAATGCCGGTTTTTATACCTATCAGATAGAAGCCTCTGTGACCAACCAGGCCGGTGAAACACAAAGTAGTGTGACCACGCTGTCAGCAGGCAACCGTTCGCTTGTTTTGTCTGTCGAAACGGAAGAGCGCAGTATCCGCCTGACATTCGTGGCGCGGAACCTGAATATGCAACCCGTTGCCGTGAAGGGTGATTATCGCCTGGTACAAACTGTAGATGGAAAACAGGAAGTCCGTTTCAGCGGACAGTTTACCTCGAATGTGGAAGTATTGTTGCCGGAATGGAAGAATTTGCCTTCAGGTGCTTACGAACTACAATTAGCAGCCAAGGACGATCAGGGTAGGGATGTTGATTACAAGCAAAATATCGTACTCTTTTCCTATGACGACAATCGCCCTCCGGTAGATTCACCAGTCTGGTTCTATGCACGCAATGCAGAGTTTGATGCCGGACACCCTGCCAAATTCTGTTTGGGGACTTCTTATAAGGATGCTTATGTCATGCTGGATGTATTCAGCGGTAAAAAGCGTTTAAGCAGTACGGTGCTTCAATTATCCGACTCTATTGTTCGTTTTGATGTTCCTTATAAAGAGGAGTATGGAGACGGGATAGAGTACCTGTTTGCTTTTGTCAAGGGTGGTGAATTCTATTCTGAAAAGGTCAACTTGCAAAAGCGTATGCCGGATAAAGCACTGACAATGAAATGGGATGTATTCCGTGATAAGTTGCGTCCCGGACAAGAAGAGGAGTGGCGTCTGACGATAAAGACACCGCAAGGTACACCGGCTGATGCTGAGATGCTTGCTACTATGTACGATGCTTCTTTGGATAAGCTGTATCCCAATCGTCAGAATTTTAATGTGAATTATCCCCGTTTCAATCCTCAGATATATTGGTCTTATGGATATACAGGTGGAGCTTTCTATTCTTGTCATTTCTCGATGAAGGAGTGGAAAATTCCAGCATTTATCTACGATACTTTTTATTCGGAAGAAGGCATAAATGAAGCAATGATAATCGGATATCGTTCTGTGAAGAGAACGGATGTAACAGGAAGCGTACAGGTGAGGGGCATAGCATCTCCGCAGACAAAAATGATGGCTATGGCGGATAATGCTTCTGCTGATCTGACAAATATGTTGGCCGGAAAAGCGGCAGGTCTAATGTTTGAAGAAGAAATGTCGCAGGAAATTGGACAGACGGCTGATGATGTAGAGTCGGGCAATACCCCCGAACTACGTACAAACTTCGCTGAAACGGCGTTCTTCTATCCGCAACTGCGCACCAATGAACAAGGTGAGATTTCCTTCTCCTTTACGATGCCACAAAGTCTGACGCGTTGGAATTTCCGCGGATATTCCCATACAAAGGGAATGTTGACCGGTCAGTTGGATGCTTCTGCTGTTACGGCGAAGGACTTCATGCTGTCTCCCAATATGCCGCGTTTTGTACGGGTAGGGGATAAGACCAGCATTGCTGCAACCATTACCAATCTGACAGGTAAATCTTTGAAGGGAACTACGAAATTTATTCTTTTTGATCCGATGACGGATAAAGTGATTTCCACTCAACGCCAAGCTTTCACGGTAGAAGCCGGGAAGACCGTTCCTGTAAGCTTCCGTTTCACAGTGACGGATAAACAGGATATGTTGGGTGTACGTATGATTGCTGACGGTGGCACATTCAGTGATGGCGAACAGCACTTGTTGCCTGTATTGAGCAATAAGGAATACATTACTGAAACCCTTGCCATGCCGGTACGTGGTGAAGAAACCCGTACGTTCTCTTTGGACAGCCTGTTCAATTACAACAGCCGCACGGCCACCGACCGCCGACTGACAGTAGAATTTACAGGTAATCCTGCCTGGTATGCCGTACAGGCATTACCCGTATTGAGTCAGCCCCGTACAGATAATGCTACAGCATGGGCAGCCGCTTATTATGCTAATTCCCTTGCTTCTTACATTGCCAACAGTCAGCCGCGCATTAAAGCTGTATTCGACAGTTGGCGCATGCAAGGCGGTAAGAAAGAAAACTTCCTCAGCCAGTTACAGAAGAACCAAGAGGTGAAGAATATCCTTCTCGAAGAAAGCCCGTGGTTGTTGGAAGCTACTACTGAAGCCGAACAGCAAGCGCGTATTGCTACTTTGTTTGATCTCAATAATCTGTCGAACAATAATATGACCACCCTTATTAAACTACAGGAATTACAAAATGCCGATGGTGCCTGGAGTTGGTACAAAGGTATGCCGGGTAGTCGCAGTATGACGGGATACATCACCGGACTCCTTGTCCGCTTGCCGTTGCTTACCGGACAACAGAACTCCGCTGATGCCCTTTCCATGCAGCAAAGAGCTTTCAACTATTTGCATAGCCAGGCATTGCAGGAATATCAGAATATCCGTAAAGCAGAGAAAAACGGGACGAAGATCAATAATCTTTCATATCCGGCAATGACGTATCTCTATCTGATAGCTATCTCCGGTGAAAGAGTGCCTTCTGCCAATGAAGCCGCTTATCGCTATTTCCTCTCTATGGTCGGCAAGAACCTGAGTTCGAATGCAATGGGAGTCAAGGCGCAATCAGCTATCATTCTGCAAAAGGCAGGTCGCACGGCTGAGGCTAACGAATTTATCGCTTCTATTAAAGAACATCTGGTGCAAACCGATGAACGGGGTGCATACTTTGCTTTCTATGAAAGACCTTTCCTTTGGGGAACACAACCTATTTCCGTTCATGTGGAGGTAATGGAAGCCCTGAGGATGGCAGGAGGCAATGATGCATTGGTGGAAGAAATGAAACTTTGGTTACTGAAGCAGAAACAAACTACAAGTTGGAATTCACCTGTTGCAACGGCAGACGCTATTTATGCATTGCTTTGCCAAGGGAGTGACTTGTTGGCATCACGTGGTGATGTACGCATTGTTCTTGGCCGTAAAGTGCTGGAAACATTCTCACCTGCCAAGACCACAGTTCCCGGATTGGGATATATCAAGGAAAGCTTTGCAGAAGGTAGTCCTGAATTGCGTGCCAAGTCCATTACTGTGGAAAAGAGGGATGCAGGCATTGCCTGGGGGGCAGTCTATGCACAATATCTATCACCTGTTTCCGATGTAAAACAGCAAGGTAGTGAACTGGCTGTAGAAAAGAAACTCTATGTAGAGCGTACTTTGACAGGTGGAAAGAAAGAATTGCAACCCATCACCGCTTCCACGCAACTGGCGGTAGGTGATAAAGTGGTTTCCCGTCTGACGATACGTCTGGACCGTGCCATGGATTTCGTTCAACTGAAAGATCAGCGTGGTGCCTGCTTCGAACCGATGAATTCACTTTCCGGTTATCGCTGGAACGGTGGAATAGGTTATTATGTGGAGATAGAAGATGCTTCCACTAATTTCTTTTTCGATAGTCTGAGCAAGGGTGTATATGTGTTGGAATACAGTTACCGCGTTGCCCGTAGCGGGCAGTATGAAGCCGGGCTGGCAACAATTCAATGTGCCTATGCTCCCGAGTATGCAGCTCATTCAGCATCAGTGAAGGTCGAGGTGGAGTAGAAATTTTAAAACTTGCTTTTAGGAACTCTCATTTAAAACACCTACTTTTGTGCATCCTAAAATGAAAACGAATGAAACGAACCTTGATATGTATATATGCGCTTGCCGCCGTAGCACTGACTGCTACGGCGCAACCGCGTTTTTCATCCAATAAAGAAACTCACAACTTCGGACAGATCGAATGGAAACATCCCGTTAGCGTGCAGTATGTCATTACCAATACGGGTGATCAACCTCTGGTGCTTACTGATGTAGACCCTTCCTGTGCCTGTTCCGTAGCCCAGTGGACACAAACTCCCATTGCTCCCGGTGAAAAGGGGAAGATCGTCGTCGATTTTGATGCTAAGGCATTGGGGCATTTTGATAAGTCCATAGCTGTTTATTCCAATGCGCAGCCCAATCTGGCTTATCTGCACTTTACAGGTGAGGTGGTGCGCGAGATAAAAGACTTTACGAAAACCTATCCTTACCTTATCGGACAGATACGCATTGACAAAAATGAGATTGATTTCCCTGATACGCACCGTGGCGAAAAACCTGTCATACGGATTGGCGTAGTGAATCTGTCGGATCGTTCGTATGAACCGGTATTGATGCACCTGCCTTCCTATCTGGATATGAAAGTGGAACCGAACGTGCTTCAGAAAGGTGAGAAAGGGCTTATCACATTAACTCTCAACACAGAGAAACTGACAGACCTGGGACTGACACAGGCATCAGTTTACCTGTCACGCTTCACAGGTGACAAGGTGAGTGATGAAAACGAGATACCTCTTTCTGCTATTCTCCTGCCTGATTTCTCCGGTATGACCGATACGGACAAGGCGAATGCTCCGGTAATCCGTCTTTCGGAGACAGATATAGACCTGAGCGCACAACTGGCTAAGAAGAATAAGGTGAAATATGATATACAAATCACCAATACCGGACGCTCTCCGTTGCAAATCAGTAAATTGCAGGTGTTCAATCCTGCTTTAGGAGTAAGTCTGAAGAAGAGCGTGTTGCAGCCGGGCGAAACCACCCGCTTGCGTGTGACGATAGATAAGAGGAATATCGACAAGAAGAAACGCCACCTGCGCATTCTGATGATTACGAATGATCCGATGCAGCCTAAGGTTGAGATGAATATCAAAGCGAGTTAAAGATTTATGATTTCATAAATCATAAATCTTATCATAAATCATAAATTAGAAATCATAAATCTTATCATGGAACATCCTGAAAACGATGAATCCTATAAAGGATTGGTTGTCAATGCAGGCATTGAGCAACCTTCGTCTGTCAATCCCTATCGCCGCCCGAAACCTAAAAAGCGTCAGCGTTCCGTAGCGGAGTTTGTAGAAGGTATTGTAAAAGGAGACGTCACTGTGCTGAGTCAGGCGGTTACTTTAGTGGAAAGTGTGAAGCCCGAACACCAGGCATTAGCACAGGAAGTTATTGAGAGATGCCTGCCTTACTCAGGGAACTCTATCCGTGTGGGGATCAGTGGCGTGCCTGGAGCCGGAAAAAGTACCTCGATTGATGTCTTCGGCTTGCATGTGTTGGAAAAATACGAAGGTAAGCTGGCAGTGCTTGCCATCGACCCCAGTAGCGAGCGCAGTAAGGGCAGTATCTTGGGTGATAAGACGCGTATGGAGCAACTCTCCGTTCATCCAAAATCCTTCATCCGCCCCAGTCCGTCGGCAGGTTCTTTGGGTGGGGTAGCCCGTAAGACGCGTGAAACGATTATTCTTTGTGAAGCTGCCGGTTTCGATAAGATCTTTGTAGAGACGGGAGGGGTGGGACAAAGTGAGACGGCTGTACACTCTATGGTCGACTTCTTCCTGCTTATCCAGTTGGCCGGAACAGGCGACGAACTGCAAGGAATCAAGCGTGGTATCATGGAAATGGCGGACGGTATTGTTATCAATAAGGCAGATGGTGATAACCTGGAGCGTGCTAAACTGGCCGCATCGCAATTCCGCAATGCTCTGCATCTGTTTCCTGCTCCCGAGTCAGGATGGACGCCACAGGTGATGACTTATTCCGGTTTCTATAACCTGGGTGTGAAAGAGATTTGGAAGATGATTTACGACTATATTGCTTTTGTGAAAGATAACGGTTATTTTGAATATCGACGTAACGAGCAAAGCAAATACTGGATGTACGAAAGCATCAATGAGCGTCTGCGCGATAGTTTCTACCACAATCCAGCCATAGAAGCCATGTTAAGTGATAAAGAACAGCAAGTACTGCAAGGCAAACTCACTTCCTTTGTTGCAGCAAAGAGCTTGCTAGATACCTATTTCGGAGAATTGAAGAAGAATTAGTTCGGGTTACAGAGCTACAAGCTACAAGTAGCTGCGCTATCATGCCGCAAGGCACTTGTAGCTTGTAGCTCTGTAACCTGTAACTAATTCACGCTTTTTTCCCTTCCTTCTCAAAGTCCGCCTTCGATTTACTCTTCGTTACGATATATACGCCAAGGAATACCAGGGCGATAGCTACACCTTTTTCCCAACCGAATACACCCAGTCCCATGATAATGGCGGCAATAGAAGCTACGATGGGTTGCATATAGTTGTACATACTCACCACTGTGGGCCGCAGCAACCTTTGGGCGGTCATAATGAAGATATAGGCAAGGAAGCTACCACCTATTACTACGTAGCCCACTTGTACGTATGCCGCGGTAGAAATTTCCGTCCACTGAATACCTGCCACATCATGATAAGAGAATGGAATATAGCACATGGAGGCATAGATAAACATCCATTTATTCAATGTGATGGGAGAATATTTCTGCGATAAGCCCTTGAACACAGTCAGATAAATAGAAAAGCTGATTTGCGCTACCAGACAAAGCAAGTCCCCGATAATACTGCTGTTACCGTTGCTTGTGGCCTGACTGCTTAATATAAGTGTCAGCGCTCCCATGGCCCCTACAAAAATACCCAGTACTTTCAGGTTCGTGATAGGTTCCTTCAGATAAATGGCAGCGATAATCATGGTTACGATAGGAAGTGTGGTTGTCACGATGGAGGCATCGATGGGTGAAGTCATTGAAAGCCCGAAGATATACACTCCTTGATTGAACACCAGTGCAAAAAGTGAAGCAAAGAAAATCTTCAGCATATCGCGGTGATCCACGTGTTCGTGCTTACAGAATGCAGACAGTAGCCAGAAACAGGCGGCTGCACCTACCATGCGGAACGTAGTTACCGATAAGGCTGAAAACTCCATAAGTGCGGATTTGCCGATGGGCGCCATCAGTCCCCATAAAATATTGGCAGTCAGGGCGAATATGTGCCCTTGTACATTCTTATTCATACTCTTTTTTCTTTTGAGGCTGCAAAAGAACAACTATTTTTTGAAACTAAAAAGTCTTTTCTCTTTTTATATATTTGTAGTCTGTTGTATCTATATGTCGGACGTGTTGCATCTATATGTCGGATGTGTCGTATCTATATATCCAACGCCACCGATATATAGACGCTAAAGGAACAGGATGAAGAAGAGCGTTTAGCCTTCTAATACGATTCGTCCTATCAATCATGCTGTTCATGCAGTGTAAGGAAACCGGAAGATTTACTATTTCTCCTTTTTACAGGAAGTCAAGAGTTTGCCAGCAAGAAGTTAACTTCCTGTCGACAAACTCTTAATTTCTTGTCGACAAGAAATTGATACTTTGTAGCATCTTGATAATCAATGATAAAAATCACTTATACAAAAAGGGCGTTTATATACATATATTACTTTGTTTCCTTACATACCTCTTACGTATTCTGTCACGGAATCGGACTTGCCTGAAATTACATAGCTTGTTGTGGATGAGAACAAGCAATGTAATCATTCATAACATTGCTTATTCCGGATCATAAGACTGCTTGTTTTCAGATGT